>ERZ778023.2450-NODE-2450-length-22545-cov-28.774700_pt1 | contig 22545 bp, 10 predicted proteins | sample MGYA00375753_ERZ778023 | MGnify/ENA primary metagenome ERZ778023 (study PRJEB29350, sample SAMN05389822) | bioreactor metagenome | isolation source: Ammonium sulfate bioreactor | place: South Africa: University of Cape Town | collected 2014-04-04 ... | reverse complement strand
GAGAAGAAGAAAGACGTATAGCGATACGATACGTATACGAATGTATCGCTAACAACTCTCATGATTAAATGTTAAATTTATTTCATTTCTGGTAAATATTTGCTCAAATGTCACATTGACTGGAAATATTCCGTGGCTTTATTGAAAGAATTTACTTTTTTCGACGATTTCTTTTTCTTTTAAATTGGTTCGCCCAAGAAAAGTAACGACAAATCAAACGCAAAACATTAAGTATCTTGACAAACATTTACTTTTATCGATAAGTTTACTTTACATATGGGAAGGTTACAGAACAGAAAACGGTAAAAAAAAGAACAGAAAAATGAGTTGTTGTTAAACATGTGACATTGTAGAATGAAATATAAAATCCAAAAATGAGCTGAAAATTTTTGCTGTAGTATTGAAAGTACCTTTAAAAAGACACTACTCGCTCAGTGGTCGTGTCAATACGTCAAGAAAAAACAAATTATATTTATTTAAAAAGGTCTTTCTAAATTTCAGACACTTGGACACCGTGAGATCAGATCATATATCTCTGTAGTATTTAAGTTATTGGTATTTTTATAATTTAAATATAGCATAAATAGAATACGTTTTTAAAACTCAATTTTATGTGACCATTGTAATGAAAAATTGTTCCTTTTGGTTGTCAATATGTCAAAACATTGAGCACCTTCATCACTGATGCGATTTTCTTTCAATTGTAAGTATGTCAACGTCTATATAACAAACAGAAAAATATGGATACTGAAGAAAATTATTTGATCAAATCTCATACGGTATTATTCTGTAGAACTTGACTAAAGTATTGTGCACCTTGATCAGTGATTTCATTATCGTATAGATTGAGTTTTGTAAGTGCCTATTCATACAGAATATGAACATATGAAATAGTATAATGGCCAAACCAGATGAAGTAACGCTTACAATATTATTTCGCAAGGATTCACTAAGATGGTATGCACCTATATCGGTTAACTCATTGTAATACAGAATGAGATACGTCAATGTCTATAAAAAAAAAAGTCGATAAATTTAAAGACTTATCAGATTTTACTTGATTCATTGTTAACATTTCGCTAATAGATTTAGCACCTTCATCACCAATTCGATTATATCCAAGATTGAGCTGCGTAATTGTCTAAAGAAATATTATGATAATTTGCATATATTAATTTGACTTAATAATCCTAACTGTATTCATTTTCAAAGCTTGACAAAGATTTTGTACACCTTTATTACCCAATTCACAACCGTAAAAATTGATTTCAGCTAGTGTCTACACAAAATATTACAAAAAGCAATATACATAATATTAAAAGGAATTTTATTGTACAGTATTAGTGCATAACATGACACTAAAATATTGTATACCATCAAATCCAATTCGATTATAACTAAGATCGAGTTGTTCGAGTGTCTAAATTACATATAAATCCAGAGAAATGTTAATAGCATATAACTTCACAACTATAATCTTACCGTATTTACTTTTAATGCTTGGCTAAGATATTTTGCACCTTGGGATTCAATTCGATTATTTCCTAGATTAAGTCGTCGAACTATCTGATTATTTGTTTGTAATACTTGGCTAAGCAGCTGTGCTTCTTTTGCTTGAATATTTTTGTCTTGCAGAGAAAGCTCTGTCAGTGACTATATCAAAAGAAATGAATGACGCGTACATTCATAACAAAAATCCAACGTATCTTACTTGATATCGTGTGTAACCATCAATAATAGCGTTGAAACGTTGACAAACATTACGCATAGATAGAAGAATGGCTTTTTCATCGAGATTATCCAGTATACAATAGATAAGTTCGACAGGTAACGTTAAAATTGTCAATAACATATTGTCTGACATCTTGAAAAAAAAATAATGTTATTCGATGAAAAGCAATTTGTATTTGCGTATACTTTGTTTTCATCGTTCTTATCGATCATGCAATGACACGTGTGTTATAGTCAATGTTATATATTGATATAAAACTAAAAAAGAATATATGCTATTCGATTATTTTTTATAGACAAATAGGTTACTTTGACAATTATTTATAATACTTAAAATCTTTCGCCAACTTAAGTACATGTTTTAATAAAAGATAGCTTCTCTCTTTGCATCATTAGCAGAGTTGCTTTAAGAAAAAAATGAAAGTCCAATGCATTCTGCAACATTAATATCAAATTAGCTCATGGATATTATACAAGAATGACGTCTAGACTCTAGACGTAATCAAGGGTGGGCATGGTTGGGCGCCGCCCAACCACCGACCATTTTTTTTAAAACTGATTTTTAAAATTTTTTATATTATTACGGATATGAATGATATGGATAATGACTACGTTCTAGGATAGGACGTCCTCTATGATCGTAATTGTCACTAGTTTAATCTATTTAACCAATAATATGCATTTCACTTGTGCTCATAATTGGATTTTTCATTTTATGAGTTTTATGAGAGAACTTTACAAATAACCTTGTAACACTGATCAAGATCAATATTGTTACTGATAATATGCAGCATATAGTTCAGCAAAATGAAACTGATAAAAACAACTACGCGTAATACTATGGCAGATATTTGGTTAAGTGATTTGTGTGTTTTGGCGATTGAACGCGACTCTAATATCAATTTCGAAAAACTGATGGATGATTTTGCTGATGCACACAAACACTAATTCTTCTATTTCTTAATAAACAAGCAAGCTATTATTTTACAAAATATTTTAATAATAAATACACCTTGCATGCGTGCGCTACAAAAAGAACATAATGTCTCACTAAAAATAATCTTTTCCAAAAACTGCTAGGGCGCCGCCCAACCACCCGTCAAATCCTAGTTACGCCACTAGTCTAGAGAGTTAAGCCAACTGTCAAAGAAATATCAATTATTAGATAAAAAAAAAGAGCTTAGACTAAACGTGAGTAGATAAGTAAGAATATATGAGCTTATATTTTGTTACCAGACTCATCGAATAAATGTATTCTTTTCCTTTTTGAAGTATTTGATTACAGAATTGGTTCAATTTTGTTTTCCATAACAAGATATAACTTTTTTTCAAGAGAAATTGTCGCCGTTCTTTTCATAGACGCAATTATAAATTATTGAAACGCAATCAGAGTTTGTTTTTTTTTCTTTGAAAAGGGCGATTCCAACAACATACAAAATCATCACAGCAAGGTGGACTTTAATAAAGCATTTATTAAAACCATAATATGAACGAATAGTAAAGAATACGTGCAAAGTATGGTTATATTTGTCGCGTTAATTATCATTTGAATAAATCGAATTAATGAACATTTTTTAAAGTATCACAAAAGAATGTCATCTGGATCATTATTATATATATATATATATATATATATATATAACAGTTACTTCGTTCTTTTTCAATTCACCCATTATTTGCCTCATAATACATAAAAACTTTAAAGGCGCTGGAATTTAAAGAGAAGTTTGAAAATGAAATGTATATGCGTTGCTCTATTCTAGATTATTTTTTTTTGCATTTGATAAATAATCAACTTTATGTTACCAGAATTATTCTATACAATTAGTTTTTCAATATCAATTGTTGCGTCATCATTTTGTATTTTCGTTGGTTTTATTATAGTTCTAATTGTTTCTACAAATCAACAATATCGAACGATTCTCAATATGATGACATGTAATACAGCTATTGCATCAATGATCTATTCATTTTTTCAAATATTTTTTGCTGGATATGGTTTGAGAGGTGATTGGGATACAAGTCAAAACGTATGTCCATTTCGTGCCTATCTGTATACTGTTGTTTGCATAGCTGTGCCAGTGTCCTATGGTGTACAAGCAATTAGTCGATTATTTTATGGTGTTTTATATAAACATAGATTTCTATTAACTTGGCAGACGCATTGGTATTTGATCTGTTGCAACTATCTAATATCAGTTATCGGACCAGTACCAATATTTTTCATAAAAGATGGTTATACACTTGAAATTGAATCTCGTTTGTGTCTAACAACGACGAAAGTATTTGGTGCATCGATCTTGTCAGTTAGCGTTGCCTATTTGATTCCACTTGCAGTGATTATTATTGTCTATGGAATTATTTTTCTTCGTGCTCGACAATCGACACGACGTGTAGGTGCAGTTCGAATTCAAGTCAGTCAAATATATTCGAACAGGATAATAACGAATTTATATCCTACGAATATGAAACGTGAAGTGACGTTAATGAGAAATATTCTAATTTTAATTAATATATTAGTCGTTGCAGGTACGCCCTATTTAGTTCTTGTTATCTGGCAAGTAATCGTTAGAACTCCGTCACCACCCGAGCCAAGTTATATGTTAGCACTGCTTTTTATAACAGTGTCATTTATGATTAAAATGAGTGTTTTATTTTATATGACTAAAGATGTAAAGAATACTGCAATTGCATTTCTACGAAAGTTTATTTAGTTTGAATATTTCGAAAGGAATTTTGTTGTAATTTAATATATGTAACTATTGCGTTATTTGATATTATTTGAATAAAAGTACTATTCATCAAATCAGTAAATAACATGTTTTTTTTTCTATTTACTAATTTTGTGTGCGAAAGTACGATGATAAGAAATATAGCATACATAGATGCTGCATTTGTGTTTTTTCCAACATCGCTTATCTTTTTACCGCGAAAATGAGATAAAAAAGTGCTTTTTCTATGTAAAATATAAAATTTTATGTCAGTCTTGGTATTTTCGCTGATAAAAAGATGAATAGTTGGAGATTTTGAAATATGCATACATATTCGCGTTTCGAATGAAACCCAATTGAAATCCAGCTACCACCACAACACCAATGAGAATTCAAGAAACCATAAAACACCTTTATCAAGGCCAAAAATCCGATTATGACTTCCATAGTAGCCACTGCATATATAAGTTCTACTTAAATTTCGACCCACACTTGCACAAAACATTATATACTCTTACCAACATAACGGTCGTTTCTTCCAAAAATTCGAATAAACTATCATATCGATGTGAAGCTAGCACAACGAAATAAAGATTTATATAAAACATTTTTCAGAAATAGGGTAGGTCCATAAAGATATTAGCAGCCGATTAGCATTAAATTCTGAATCAAGTGGACTGATTTGTATGGGCCAGCCATACTTCGGAAAAAAATTTCATATAAATTTTCGTTTCGTCGTGCTTAGCTTCACATCGATAGCTACCGCCTAACCACTTCTATACCACTATAAAGCTATAAAAAAAGCAATTCTCTCCCGTTTATCCTACCTCACCAGCAACTGAAATAATCCCAAACAGTAGCAAAACATAATCTATATCAGGGAATCCTTTCTCTTTCGCACATCGTTATTTCCAAGTCATCGTAACTCCCACAAATAAAAAGAATAATTCATTTTTCTCCCAATTTTTTTTTTGAAAAATCGACAGTAAACCGTTTTCCCTCCCTCCTATCGAGATGTTGAACATTGCCGATCGGTTGTGATATACAAAATCGACGTAGAATTGAATATTCTTTCATTCTGGACCAATTCCACTTCTTAGCACTACTCACAAGAAAATAAACGTAGGTGACTCCCCGATTGGCCTACACGTCATTATCAGCATACTATATTTGTCGAGCTTTCGAAAAGAGAAATAAAAAAGTAAATATATATAGTATTGATTTTTGTTTAGATAGTGTTACTCAAGCATTATTTATTCATAATGACTTCCTTACCTGATGGTATAAAGGCAAGCGGCAATGACGCTGATCAATCTCAAAATATTGAGAATAAGGAATCAACGTTCAAAGTAAAAAGCTCTAAAGACGATATTAACAATGAAAACACAAGTATGACGATCGATGAGCCTTTAAATATTGATAATGTTGGTCAGACAGAACCAGCTTCGACTACTGAAAGTGTTGAAGCAAATCAGACAGTCGATTCTCCTTCAAAAAATGATAATACTGGTGAAAACAAATTAAATTCTACAAATGAATCTGCTGTGTCAGCTCTGCAAGGTGATGTGAATAAAGAAGAATTAGATTCCACAAATGAATCTGCAGTGTCAGTTCTGCAAGGTGATGTGAATAAAGAAGAATTAGATTCTACAAATGAATCTGCTGTGTCAGTTCTGCAAGGTGATTCTTCTCGAGAAGCAGATCAAAATGATCGTTTTTATGATGCAGAATCATCACCATCAGATACGAAAATGGATAACAATGAAAGTCTCTTGAATCAACCGCTAGAACAACCAAAACGAGAGATTTTTAACTTGAATTTATACTTGTTACGCTATGGAAAGCCAAATGATAAACTCGAAGTGACAGCGCGTTTCAGAGATGATCTTAAAATTGCTTTTTCAACATATGAAATGCCGTTGAGAACAAAAAAAGGCACTGCCCTTCACATGTTTAGCCTCAAACTTGATATTAAAAGACAAAATAGTGGCGAATTAAGTATTCTGCATGAAAATAAATCCTATGAAGTCACGAACTATCGACTGAAGCTTTGTGATTTTAAAGATTACAAAAAAGAACGATTACTATCAGATCCTCGTTATTATTCCCATGCTTTCATATTTGATTCTTATTTTGAGGTTGGTTATGTAAAGAGCGTTCCAGGTAATTGACATTGCCTTTGAAAAATGTTATCAAGAAAATAATAGTTTGTTTTATTTTAAGGCGTCGACGTACCTTTTTGGAATCAATTATGTCTGTTCGGTTGTATTTTTTTACAAAAATCCACATATGATGTATTCGATAAATGCATCGAACAGTTCCAAGCAGATAGTCGAACGCGTGATTTCCCAGTTGATAAATGCAAAGATTTTTTTAGTTTATGTAACAATTATATTATTAATAGTTGGGACAGAACAGAAAATAAATCATTGGGACTTAAACAAATTGTTTGTATGATCGGGCTCCTACCTACCAACCGACAAAATTTAGAATTACCAAATCAGTCTATAGAAAATTTTGTAAATGATATCATGAATGAACTATCGAAATCACCTCAAGATATTGTTAATTGTTTAAAGGAGAATGAATGGGATTTATTTGAAAATGGTCTAACAATATTACTAGGTATCCAATTATTAAGTAAACAGAATGCAAATTCAATTGAATTACTTTTGAATGAAGCAATCGAACCAAAGCGTCTTTCCATTTTAAAAAGAACAATTGATTTTTTCGAAAAACTGATAAAAGACATTCCAGAGCCAATGTGGTTTGAACTCTTAGTATTGGATAGTCCTGATAATCTTATAAAACGTATCCGTCGGCAAAAAACAACTTTTGAAGCTTATATTAGTTATGCTACTAAAATCATACCAGTGCTAACGAAACACCCTAAATTCAGGAATGAGCTTAGTCCACATTTTGATGCTCTTGTCAATGGCGACCGGTTCAACAGTAAATATAAACTCATTTAAAATTCAATAAATTCTGTTATCTGATTTCAAATATTTTAGTTAATATTGACAGTATCACATTTTTGCTTACATTTATCGAAAAAGAACCATCGGGCGATAGCGATGAAACTGCTAGATTGATTCAATCAATCATAGAATCAAGCGATATATTACGAAAAAAAGTAAACGAATGGATGTTGAAGTTGAATATCAATGCAAATCAATTCAATTCTATTCGTAATATATTTAATCTGCCAACCAAATCAAGCATTTTATTTCATGTAAAACAGAAAGAATTTTTGCTTAAATTACTTGCAAACAATAAACAGCAGCGAACAAATGAGTTTTATCTCCAGTGGTTTATGGCTTTTATGAAGCCAGACAGTAAACAAAAATTTTTAGTTAATATCGATGGATATAAAGAGTTATTCAAAACGTGGACAGCATGTTTTGCAGAGAAATACGATACATTGATTTATATAATTAAAACGCTTGATTCACTCATACCAGTTGAAAATAAACCTAATTATTCAACATATTTCATTGAACACATGGTGGACATATGTTTTCAGCAAAGTAAACAATGCTCCGAATATCTTTTATTTAAAATCTCTATAATTCTATGTTATTTTAGAAAAAATTATAGAAAAGCTCGAAGACAGCGTTCTACATGTTCAGGATCGTAATTTTATTGATATGTTCAAATTAAAATACAAGAAAAATGTAATCGATGAAAACAAGCATAATTTAAAAGATTTACAAATGAAAGATAATCCTTTGCATATATTGATGGCAATCCATGAAAAAAATAAGCCAAATGAATTTCTTTCTGAATTGATTGAACTAGTATGCAAAGACATTGCTATCGACGATAGTGAAGTTTTAAATGATTCATATTATAAACCTGATAGTAAATCATTTACTTATCAAGTACTTTTTCATTCATCTCTTAAGAAAACACCAACTCGTCAAATTGTTGCTGATCAATTGCTTGCACGTTATCTCTCTTGGAAAGAAGAAGGAATGCGATCGGACGAACTATGGACTTGGAGGAACCATACAGAAGAACAGAAAAAAGTGGCTAACAAAATTTGGACTTGTGTTTGTGAAATATCAAAACAAATTTTTGAAATCAACACATTAATCAGTGATGAAAGTGAAAAACTGCAAAAGAAGCTAGAAATCATAGACATAATTCCAGCATGTTTGAATACTTACTGTTCCGATGCAGACGATAAACAACATTTGAAAGATAGTTTGGATGAAATAGCTAATACTATACAAAACAATATTGTTCGAGCAGTTACTATACCAGCTGAAATTGAAAATTTGATGCCTATTGCTGAAAATCTCAAATCGTATTCGAATTCAAATGTTTGGGACTTATTTCGTAGACAACAATCAATCGAAAATGTAACAACCTGTTATGATATACTCAATCAAACCAATAAAACATTTGATTTATTCAAAGCAAGATTAAATAAAATCTGTACGGAATGGAAAACCTTGAGCATTTCAGATTGGATTTATTTATTTCCTGATGTGCGCTGTATAAATACTGATCTGGAAGCTCTTAAAGCATTGCTTATTGAGGAAGTTGCACCAATTTTAAAGCAAATTCTCGAATTTTGGAATCATCGAGAAAATTTTATTTCAATTTGTCAAGGTGTCATCCGTTTAATAGCTCATCTTAATATTAAAATCGATACAGATACAACTACTCTAATGGAAAGCATTCAAAAACTTGGTGAAACAATCACAGGTGAAGATTGTTACGAATTATCTAAAAAATTTGCTGAAAACTATTCTGAGAAGCATTCAGCTCCAGTTCTTAATATCATCGCTCGATATGAAACATCAAATGAACTTGTCGTATTTCTTCACAGTTTAGTTGCGTCTGATGTTGATAATTTACTCGAGGCAGTCAATGATTGGGATGAAACTTTGATCAATACAAAAACTGTACTTGATCTTGTTCTAATTAAAACCTTTCTCGATCGAGTCTATGCCAATCTCAAACAAACGCCAACGGATAATATTCATGAAATAATCGGATTTTTCGAAAATGTTTTACAAGATCAAGAATTTAAAAGTCTTACTAAATGTTTTGATTCATGTTTGGAATCTTTACCAAGTATCAAACGTGTCTATGCCGATTTGACAAATAAAGAACAATCGAAACGCAGACGTATTTTTGATATCGTACAAAATTTTTCGTTCGGTTTTATAGAATTGCCCGTAAATATTCATGGTCATACTGAACATCGATTTGATGTTTCTAACAAAGATAAATCGGTGCATTATGCTGACTTGAGTGAACTCTGTGATCGTGCTCGACTCCTTGAATATTCAAGTAATAGTACGAGTATGATGAAACGAGATTCCGAACAGGATATGCGTGAGCTTCGACTATTTGTCAGTATGGTTGGTGTTATTGCAACAATTTTGAAAAATCTAGCCGCATTGAACGCTGCTGGTCATCCATCTGTTTTAGATTATTTAGCACCAAAGAAAGAATTTACTTGTAAAGAAGGTAACTATGAGAATTTATCAGAATTCAGCTCGTCATTACAAAACATGCTCAATAAATGGGAAGAGTATTTATGCAAGATATATCAAAATAATATTGATGTGACTTATTTTTCTAATCAACAAATTTGGATGGTCGAAGATTATTTGTACAATCAAGCAACAGCTTCAGCTGATCATTCTGGCTATCATTTGCTTAATTTTATTGGGATACAACCAACAGATATTCAAGGAAATTTTCTAGCTGCTAAAAGTGAAAACCCAGATGAACGTTTAAAAAATATCGCTCGAATACTTAAGGCTCAACGAGCAAAACAAATAAACACACAATCCAAACCAATTTATTCAAAATTCAACAAAGTTCTCGTTATTGAATCATCGTATGACGGTATTCTACGTGCTATATTCTCTCTTTTCGAATTAACTCAAGTTAAACCACAATTACATCACATATTCTATTGTACGAATACGACAACTTGGGCTGAACTTCGTGCATTTGCTTATCGCTGCTTTTATTCTCAAGATACTCTACATCAATTAATACGACCTGAATTTTTATCAGCATCAGTTCAAGATCAATTTACAAGATTTCTCTACAAACTAATTCGAAACGATCGAGAACGATCATTTCGTTTGGGTATTGTAACTACAGCATCAATTACACATTTTCAATTAATAAACAGTTTAAAAGGATTAGATGTCGTGAGTATAATTCAAGATCAAGATCTACTTGAGAAATCAAAATTCAAAGAAATTATTGAACGATTAACAAAAGAAAATTGTAAATTAGTGACATCACGTATTGCAAGTCTTGGTAAAACAACATACATTCATGATGAAATTCAACGTTTAAACAAGCAAGATATCAAATTTTCTATCAATGGAAATATCAATGTTGATGCAGTTGCTAAACGATTACGTACAACTGGAAAAAATCTAACATCAAACAATACAGTTCTTCATATTAATCTTGGCGATGTTGATAATATTCAACAATTGAATGAATTTCTGTATTGTCTTGTACTTTTTCGTGCATTTCGTTTCGGTGAAGAGGCAGCATCAATACCAATCGATGTACCGATCTATATTGAACTTGATTCATCACAACATTTAATTTCTGCATATGAAAAAGTTGCTATACTTCAATTTCTTCCATGTCACACCATTGAAAAAATAGATCTTAATAAATTAAAAGTGACAAATATACCATCGATTCAATTAGTTGCAAATTATCTTCAAGCCATTGATGATAAAACAATTATTGAACGAGATATTCAGAGAGAAAATATTGTTCAATTGAATGCTGATAAATGTGTACAATTGTTAGAAAAACATTTTCTTCATAACAAAAATCAAGATTATATCACTTGGACACAATTATCGATCTTTATAGCGATTTATGAAAGTTTATTTGATGGATTTTCTCTGTGTGGTCATTTCATTGTTTCAGTTATGCAAGAAGTCAATAACAACCAATTACGTATTAATATTCTTCAAGCACTTCTCCAGTCAGCTGATCAATTCACATCTTTATCGGTGGAATCTGTTCGTAAAAGTCAACAATCGACAGATGAAGGTACAGCTGTATTTAGTGATGCTATCGTTCGATGGGATAAATCAAATCCATTCACTGTTGTTTTTACAAATAGTCATGATCCAGTTTTTGTTTACAAAACAATTAATAGTGTTTCAGACGCTCTTAAAAATGAATTTAAAATGTTCAATGAAGTACTTAAACAAAATCGTTTACCAGAACAGAATCTTTTGCCTGATTATATCGAATTAAAACATGCTGATTTCTTTGTTAGACTTACTTCTCTATCGAAAAAATATTATAGTAAATCAATTTGTCCAAAATGTTTCAATCTTTTTGACACTACGATTACTAATTGTACAATTTGCTCAACAAGTGATGCCTTATGCAATCCATATACAGCGAAAGGTGATACCATAGATAAAATAATTCGAAAAATGGGCGAAAAAATCGAAAGTGAATATGTTCTTACGCCAGATAATTATATAAAAATGCTGTTGATCTATGTTCGTGTTCTTGGTAATATTCCAGTGTTGATCATGGGTGAAACAGGTTGTGGTAAAACAGCATTGATACAATTCTTATGTCAAAGAATTCTCGATGATGAATTAGGTATATTTCGTATTCATGCCGGTATTACTAATGAGAATATAATCGAAACAATGAATAGTTTTATTGTTAAAGCAAATGAAAATCCAGAAAAACGATTATGGGTTTTTCTTGATGAATTCAATACGACACCAAGCATTGGTCTGTTCAAAGAAATCGCTTGTGAACGAACATTATTAGGTCAACCTTTACCTAAGAATTTAGTTATATTAGGTGCATGTAATCCACAACGACGTAAAAATCCTAAAGCTACATTTGATCAAGATATTGGTATTAAAAAAGATCGATATGAAACGCAACGATTAATTCATGTTACAGGTGCTACATCTTTATTGTACACAGTTGTACCTATTCCTGAAACAATGCTTGAATATGTTTGGGACTATGGATTTCTTGATCCGGATACGGAAACAAAATATGTTCGAGCAATGTTGAATTCATGTGAATATCTAAATAGTGACTCGAAGTGGTTTGATAAGACAACACATCTAATTAAAATTTCTCAACAATTCTTTCGTGAACACGAAGATGTAAGTAGTGTTTCGTTACGTGATGTTGCACGTTTTTGTCGTCTTTATAATTGGTTTCTTCAATCGATCCGTATTCGTGAAGGCGAAGAGCAATTAACAATAAATCGAGCAAATGCTCTCAATCGTGCAACTCTAATTTCGCTTTCATTATGTTATTTCTTTCGTTTGAGTGGATCAATGGAACGTGAATCATATACTGAAAAAATTGAACAACATCTATCACAAGATAAAGAATATATTGGTAAATCATTAATTGAAACACTACGTAGTGAACAAGAAAAATTAGTTAGTCTCATGGAACTTCCATTGGGAACAGCAACTAATCGTGCATTGAGTGATAATATTTTTGTTTTACTTGCATGTATTATCAATCGAATACCTGTTATTCTTTGTGGTAAACCTGGCTGTAGTAAAACATCGTCCGTTCAAATTCTTATTAGTAATCTTAAAGGAAAAAGATCGAAACATGAATATTTTCAAATATTACCCGAACTTGTTCCTGTTTCATATCAAGGTTCACAAAATTGCACATCGGACAGTATAATCAAAGTGTTTGAACGAGCTGATAAATATTTAAAAGCTAAAAGTGACGTCGAACTATTGCCTGTCATTGTTTTCGATGAAATTGGTCTTGCTGAATTATCTCCACATAATCCATTGAAAGTTCTTCATAGTGAACTTGAAGTAGACTCATGTCGATATGGTTTTGTTGGTCTATCTAATTGGCGTCTTGATGCATCGAAAATGAACCGTGCTCTCTATCTTGCATGTCCCGATCCTGACGTTACAGATTTACAATTAACAGCAAAAACAATTCTAACATCGATAACTGCAAAATACGATCAAATTGCACGTATCGATGATTCGATTATCAATAGTCTTGCTGCAGCCTATTTCAGTCTACACGAACATATAAAATCGCAAAGTCAATATAATAATTATTTTGGTTTACGTGATTTTTATTCGTTAATCAAAGGTGTTGTAAGAGAATTAGTTCAACGCACAGATGACAATCAAATCTATGAAAACATTCGACAACAAATCACAATTAATTTCGATGGTAGTTTTGATGGATCACTTTATATTTGGGAATATTTCTGTCGAGATTTGAATAAATTACAATTATACGAACAATACAAATCATCTACACCATTCGATAAAATTCTTGATAAATGTATGTCATCTCGTACCGGTCGATATCTTATGCTAATTGGTGAAAATGAAAGTGTTATTGATTATGCTGAACAATACATTACCAAGAAATTTCAACCACCACCAATGCGAACTCTTATCGGTAGTTGTTTTCCCGATGACTTAATTGAAGGTGTAACCTATTCCGAACAATATAATTATCGTGTTCTCATGGATGTTATTCTCTATGCTGAAACATCAGTAACATTAATCATGCGTCGAATGGGTCATCTCTATGATAATCTCTATGATTTATTCAATCAAAGTTTTGCTGTATCAGGAAGTAAACAATATTGTCGTATACCACTCGGTCCACTCTATCATCCACGTTGTCTTGTTCATGAGGATTTCTATTGTGTAGTTTTTGTTCGACAGCAAGATCTCGAAAAATGTGATCCACCATTTCTCAATCGATTTGAAAAGCATGTCATCAATATGGAAAGTCTCGTTCATCAACGTCATTGGTCAATTACAACTAATCTTATTTCCTGGCTTCGTAAACTTCTACCAACTAATACTGATATTGCCCAAAATTTTCCTCTTCTTCAACATTTATTCGTTGATTATAGTCATGATTTTATCTGTAATTTAGTTATCGATGCATGTACTTATCTTAGGATTAATATTGACGATGATCTCGATGAAAAACTCGATCAAATCGAAGCTATTCAAGAATTCTGCAAACAACGTTTAATACATACAAGTTCATTCGATTTTCCATTAGTTCTATCATTAAAATCAACAGATGAATGTACAACTCTAATCAAACAATATTATGAATTTCATGAAAATATTTCATTTGCAAATTTAATTCAAAATACAAATCAACTTCAAACAATTGACAATCAAATTATTTATACATACACACAAATTTATCATCAAATCGAATGTATTAAATCGAATGAATTTGTTGAAGAAATTAAATTATCAAATTTTAAAACCGAATTAGAATTTACAAATAAAATCAAAGAACATTATCGTTCAAAAGCTAATAATCGTCTTCTTCTTATTCGTATTGATTATCATGAAGAACATGAATATATTCTCTTACTTAAACATATTCTACTCAATGAACATGTAAGCGATAGCAATCGAGGTATTTGGTTAATATTTCATTTACAAAGAAATCTATTGAATAAAGTTGACAATGATGTCATTTTTAATGGTTGGCCAAGTTTAATGATTAACAATCTTAATGATAATAAACTAATGCCACAAGAGATTCTTCTCAATCCATCATATCTTGAATTTGCAACAAATGAACAATCTCATGTACTTGATAGTTCACTTGGTGATCTCGTTGGTCGTTGTCTAACAAAATTTCGTTACACAGTTATTAATCAACAAGATAAAAATGAAATAACTCAGCATAGAAATCGTCTCATCGATTTATTTACACAATCGATTAATGCTAATAACAATGAAACGAAATTACCAGTGATTGTCATAGATTTACTTTCAAAATTAATGCAAATGGTTCCATTTAGCAAGTGTGGTTCATTCGCAACCGATTGGCGTTATCATTTACTAACAAATGCAACTATCATCGGTTCATGTCGATCATTTGATGATGCTGTACATGCAACACGTATGCTTTTCTATGATAAATATCTTCTTCTCCTATTTGGACATCTTGAACAATACGCATTTATTGATACGTATACGTTTCTTTTCAATGACAACGATAAAATTATTCAAGATAATTTATATCAAATTTGGGATGATTGCCTTCAAACAACATTAGAAACCATCGATCGAACCATGATGGATCGTGATATGATTAATATTCAATTAGTTCAAGGTTTACATTTGCCTTGTGCAAGAAGTGAATATGAATATATTCGACAAATTCGTGAAACAATTATTAAGCGTCGTCAAGAGAATGAACTAACTCAAATTGATGATTTAGTAGATGATGCCATGAAACAATTAGTTGATAAAAGTATTTATAAGAAAAATATCGATACAATTTTGAAAAATCCGAATTTATTTAAACATTATTATCATGATCAAATTCTATTTGCACAAGATGAAGCAAAAGTTTATCAATTACCAATTTCATTTGTTGTTCATCTACTGACAACGAATCCGACTCGATCAACGACCGATCAAATGAAACATCTTCTTATTGATCATATTGAATTATTTGAAATCTTAAGAGTATTTGAAATAAGTATGCAATTTATTGGCCAAGAACAGTTTATGGACATGTTTACTAAACAATCGATTCGAACGTATTCATCGGATATGATAATCAATGGTGATTCAATGTTTTATACATTGGTTCTAACTAAACAAAATACATTTGCTTTAATACCACCGCAGGAAGAAATGAGCGATGAAGATCAATATAAATTTGAATGTGAAGGAGATCCATGGATTGAAACATGTCTTATGAATCTCATTGAACTTCTTGTTTCATCGACAACAATGAGTAAAATTGTAAACATCGAGCAATTAGTTAATTGTTACAATCGTGTCATTCAAAGCGTTTTTACATTTGATATTTATCAAGTAAATAATCTTGATAAATTGCGTTCATATGGAAGTCTTGTTCGTTCAATAACAAATATATTTCCTAGTGAACAAGCGAAAGATGCAAAAATTTTCTTTGAAAACGCATGTCATGTCGGCGGATTTATTGCAAAATTTGATGATTGCGATTCAATTCATAAGTTTATTAAATATTTACAAGACAAACTCGACGAAACTCAAACACAAACAGATAACACTTTTGCACATAGACATCGAATTTTACTTAAACTTGAAATGGAATTTTTAAAATATTGGCTACCGGATAATGCTGAACGATATGTAGATGTTTTGAAATTATTAAGTGAACCGGAAAGTAATTTGTGGCAATATTCAGCTAAGATTTTATCATTCATAGATGATGAAATGAAATTATTTTCGTCGATCTCCGAAAAAAATGGTGAAATAGAAGAGATTGAAGAACTTGATCAATGCTTAGAAACAATCAATGATAACACGCATAAAATTCAACGATTATTAGTCAATCGTTCTCATATGCATTTAATATTTAATGTCAATGGACTCGATGATATTAAAACTATTCTCAAAGAGCAATATGAACAATTCGAAATGAATTTTGAAAATCTTTGTCAAGAACAAAACGGTCATTCATTTCAAGCGAAAACAATCGGTTTAATTACTTGGATTAAATACTATGCTGAATTATATGCATTTGCATTGAATAACAAATTGACTGAAGAAGTAATGGAGAAAATCGATCGATTTTTATGCAAAAATCAATCATCGATTTGTGCAACATTGAAACTATTTATTGTTAAACAAATATGTGAAATATCACATACGAAATTCGATCAATTGCAAGAGAAATTTGCTGATCGAAACGTGATATGGATTCGTGACATATTTAACGAAATTCAACAACAAACGAACAATGCACAACGTAATATTATTCTACCAACACCATTGTTTATTTGTCAAGAGAAATTTAAAAAAGTCAACGAAATTCTTTTGTTCAAAAATGATGCGAATCATTTACGACAATTGATTAATGATTGCCAAACAGATCAACAGTTAGCATATTGTTTTCTGCTTTGGTTTGTTCATTATTATTCTCGATTTTATACGATAAATAATGCACAAGTCGATGAGAAATTATTTCGATTAATCAAAGTCGAACTCAATCAAATCATTCAGCAATGTTTCGATCTTATTGGTTCGAAATTAATTGTTAATCTATGCCAAAATTTTTCAAATACATCCTATTTTCAACTTCGACCAAATATGAATGTCAATGAAGTTCATCAACGTTTAATTGTTTTAAATTTAATTGTTTATTTAATTTCATGTAAATCTTTCGATTCGATTACATACTTTGGTTCGATACTATTCGATGATAAGCGTCAAATGCCAAATGATTATTCTGAATATATGCGAACATCAGTTTGTTTACCAGGTTTTCTTTCGAATGACACAGCAATCAAGCAAATGCTCGATGTTAAAACACGAGTACATGAACGATTGACAAAAAATGAAATCTATCCGGATGCGAAATTCATTTACAGATGTTCGAAAGATTGCCTATGGTTTTTCTATTTTGAAGGATGTGGTCGTCCGGTTCCGCAGGGCGAGTTGCACTGTGAATTATGTAAAAAAGTAATCGGTGCTTCTGCGTACAACACACTTATAGCTCGTGATCCTCCACAAATGCAAATATCAATCGACGAAGGTTTTCAATTTATTGACAATTATATCAAAGCTCACAATGAAAACAATCATTTTGGTTACACAAGTACAACGAATGTGAACGAAAGTAATCCTGGTGAAAAACCTGAACATCTTAATCGACCAATATCATTTCGTTATTTGCATATGTTAACTCATGCCTATTTACTTTTTCTTTACGATCAAGAATATCTAGCTCATTCGAATGAATTCAATCGAGATTATTTTCAAAAACATTTTGAAAAAGATTGTTCACTTATTGGACAACAAATTGGAGATGATGAAAATTATTATGTTTGGTTATATAAATTATTCAATCATATACTTGAAGATACTTTTCTAATCAAAGGTAAAGGTAAACTAAATCAAAATAAAAATCTTCTCGACTTCGAAAAACTAATCGAAGAACGATTGATTTTTGCTCATATCGATTCGATACCAACGGAAATCAATGAATACAAACGAACATTTTCCGAATACCATCAACAACATAATAAACCTTTGACAGATTTCCTCTCTGAATTATTCGAAAATGAATTCAAATATCCATTATTACCATTTTTTAATGCTACAAATATATTTACAAGAGATCCAATAGAAAAATTTCATACTAAATTAAAATCGATTCCATTCAGTGAAAAACTCTATCCAATAACAACGTTTTTAATTAATCGATTGGAAATCTATGAAAATATTCAACGTCTTTATCCAATTGTAAAATTTACAAATTATTTAATTCATAAATTTAATCATCGACTTAAACGAAACGACGCTGCCGTAACACCGATCGATTATTATCTCAAAAATGGTACTGATTGTGAAACGACAGTCGGACTTTATAATGAATTTCTTGATGCCTGGTATCAACTAACATTAGGCGAAGTTCGATTTGATTGTCAAGTAGCAAAAATTGAAAATATCGTCGACAAAAAAGATTTTGCAACGAATACAATGATTGCTGTTGTTCTTTTAAATGCAACGAAAGATGCAACTAGTATCTTACTAGCTGCATGTTTGCAAACAATTGGCAAATTACAAAATGAAGTCGTCAATTATTTTCATAATACACTCGGTACGGATCCATCGGAAACTCGACGAAATGAACATAAAATACCTGTACAATCGATTCGAAAAGAACATCTATTTGAAATAGATACGAATACTATAAGTGAAGCATTAGTTAACGATAGCTTTATGATCAATTATGAATATGGTCAGAGTCGAGAAATAATATTTGATTTCGATGAAATTGAATTGTATCTTCGCAATAAAATCAATAAATTGCCAATTATTGATACAGACAAAATACAATACTTGAATTATCAATTTGAATTTTATGATGTAAATATATCGGTTATAACTGATATACGAAAAAATGTCAAACAAGAACCAATTTCAATTGCTGAACGAACTAAATTGAAAGGTTTTCTTAAAGGAATGGATAATGATGATATTGTCAACTATCTCGGTTCACTTGATTATGTGTTTACTTATTTGAGAGACATTGAATTTGATCCAACAGCTGAAAAGCCAACAATTCAAAATTTTACTGAGAAAAATATTCGTTGGCAAAATTCTCTCAGTGAATATGTTCGACAGAAAGCACCATTTGCATCTATTCAAATACAATATATCATTGACTTGTACGAACTTATCGAAGAATGTGTGTTCGATCAAGTTCTAAGAAATTATATTAAACAAACAGATGACGACAATGCAGCTGCGATTATTGAAGGATTTATTTCGGGAACATTTGGCAAACAACAAATAGCACCATCTCTACAAAATATTGATTGTTGGATTGGCATACTCAAACGAATTATAGTTCGAGTTCTTTCGAATGTCAATGTTGATGTTGCAATACCTATATCATATTATCTTGATCGAAAAGATTTATGGACGGGAAATATTACTGATGAAGATATCATGACATTTTATGTTGAAGATAGTATTCTTTTATCTTCGACATTTACTATTTTGAAAGGACTAGAACGACGACTAGCTCCGGCAACAATCGACAATGAAGATGAACACAATGCAAAAGCGAAAGTAGTGAAAACGAATGATGAACCAGTATCGGAGGCTATGCCATGGAGAGGTGATAAATCAAAGAAAACTATCGGACCAACTGGAGACAAAAGAGGTACTGAACCAGCGGCAGGAAAGAAAAAACGAATAAAATAGTTTCCTTAGTCAATATAGTTACGTATATCATTGTCATTTTATTTTTTTATTCTTATTGCTTTTCTTTTCGTCTAAAATTTTCGTATTTAAAACAAGAAGTTTTTCGATTTTTTCATTTGATTTTTCTTCATGCTTATTTAAATATACGATTGTCGAATAATTAAAAGTATTACCATTGTTTAAAATTTGTTCAAGTTGTTCATAGTATTGATCTTCTTGAGTTGAAATATAAAGTACAGCAAGACAAGCTTCTTGAATATGCTCATTTTGAATGCCTTGAACTAAAAATTGTTTAACCCGTTCATCAACATTAAAGAAACAGCCAAGTGTTAAACACGATTGTTGAACTAATCGTGATAGTGCCATCGATGTAAAAATATTATCGACCAGTGAATCACCATCGTTTTGTTGATATTTTAATGGTTTTTCAATTATACTGATTAAGAGTGGAATTGCTCGAGGATCTTGAAGTTTACCAAGAGATGAAGCAATATCCATTGGATAGTGATAGTTAGTCTAAAGAAAAATGATCCATTATGTTAATTTATATTTAAAAAAAAAAAGAAAAAGATTTCCTACATCTCGATAGATTAATTTCGCTAGAATATCGAATAATCCTTCATGTTTAATTGCAGCTAATGCACTCACTGCAAGTCTAATCGTACAATTACTTGTACAATGTTTAATTAAATCCATAAGAATAGATCGAATGAAATTTTTTTCGTTTCCATCTTTGATTTCTAAGCCACGTTTTTCAAGTAAATTAAATGCTGTATCATCCATAATGCCGTGATAATGATGATAGCAGATCGATGCAAGAAATTCAGTTGATCGTCGAGAAAGATCATTGGCCAATGTTGTTTTCAGACATTCAACTGCTTCTTTAGATTTTATTTTTTGTAATATCGAAACATTTTCTTGAGTCAATTCGATGTGCTGACAAAAACTCGGAATCCATGAATAGAATTCATATTTTTGTCGGGCATCGATAGCTTTTTCTTTCTCATCTTTTTCTTCATAATAGACTTGCAATAATTGATATGCATTTGCATATTTCGAATCAGCTTCAATCAGTTGTTGAAGGCGACTAAAAGCTAATTCTTTCTTATTTTGTTGCCAAAGACAATATGCAGCTTTGTAGATCCATTCAATATTACCATAGTTCTATTTATAAATATACAATTTCAATGAAAGAAAAATGACAAATTACATGAAAGCCATTCTCATAGATTTTAACAGCTTCATCAAAGTCGTTTGTGTATAAAAGAACAGAAGCTAACTCAGCCTCAATTTCTGCTTTGGTTTCTTGTAGATTTTCAGGAAATTTCGATAGAGATTGTCGAAAATATTTAACTGATTGTGATAATTGATTATTAATCCATTCTTGTTGTTCTTCTTCAGTCATTTGCGTTGGAGTTAATCTGACACGATTCAATGTACGAGAATATCCGGGACCATCTCGTCCTAATTGATATGATATTCGTGCAATCACAACGGAAACATTGATCGAAGTTACAAGATCTCGATCATTTTCATCGATATTTAAATGTTCTAGGCATTTTTTATACGAGTCAATAGCTTGACAATGTTGACCAATAGAATTCAAATAGTTTCCACAACGATTGTATGCAACAGATATTAAACGATCATTTGGATAACTATCAATTAACTTTTGAAGATCGCTGATAGCCTCTTTAGATTTACCAGATTGATGTTTTACATGAATTTCGGACAGTTTACTTTCCATTTTGTTTATTAAATGAAAAAAAACGATCTCTTATTTATATGACTATACGTATAAAAAGATAAAAGCAGATCTTTCGTCGAAAAATATGAGTAATTCATTTATCAAATGTTTGCTTCGTTCTTTTCATTCGATCTTCAAGGATCGAATAAACCGAAAATAATATATGACAAGGTTGTTTTATTGTGCATATAACACATGGTGTAAATCACCTTTGCTTATAATGTGATCATAAACGAAATAATCCTTTTATATTTGCGCGCATATATTACAATGTTTTCGTCAACGAATGCTTACGATGTTGTTATTGAATTTCATTACGCAGAAGTTCGCGTCTTGTTTTTAAAGAAATATATCTATCGAAATCCTTCTGTTTATTTCACATTTAGGACATACCGAGAATGGGAATTATTGGCTATATGAACACGCATTTTGTAGCTGATATTGATCATGAAATCACATACATGCACGTATTTTAATCATTTTTGTTTATTTAAATGATGATTTTCTCTCTATATATATCTTAGATCGAATATTGCAACCAGCCGATCGGCACCGAACTGGAACAATGAAAAATGGATCGTACTAAATATACCTTCGAAAGCCAAACTATCGG
>ERZ778023.2439-NODE-2439-length-22657-cov-7.076896_pt1 | contig 22657 bp, 24 predicted proteins | sample MGYA00375753_ERZ778023 | MGnify/ENA primary metagenome ERZ778023 (study PRJEB29350, sample SAMN05389822) | bioreactor metagenome | isolation source: Ammonium sulfate bioreactor | place: South Africa: University of Cape Town | collected 2014-04-04 ... | reverse complement strand
CCTGCCCCTCAATGTTGCCTTCATGAAGCAATACAAGAGAGGCGACACCGTGAAGGCTGTTTTGGAAAAGGCTGTCCAGGAGGCATGGAGCACGCACCTTCCTCCTTTGCAGAAGGAGATCGGCCAGGCCAACGTTCATTGTTGGGTGTTGGTGAGGGTTGGCACCAGAAGGATTATTTGGAAGCAAGTCACTGTTTGAATGTTTAGAAAAGAAATTATGTGGGTCTTGTACGAATTTTTTTTTTTTTTTGGCGAATGAAGTTTATGGCCCCAAGGGCAACAACAAAGAATGGGTACCCAAGGCCGCCGGCTTCTGTGTTATTTAGGTCCGTTGTCCTACATAGGAGGAAAGCGAGGTATCGATAGAATGATGGAAAATGAAAAACGAAGGACTCTTGCCCCTGAATTTCCTTCCTAAACGGAAAATCCTGAAAAGCTGGTCAATGTGAGTGATCTCATTGTTGCCATCGACATGATGAACAGCACACACCCGCCTTGAAATCGTCAACCAGTTGGCGCATCTCCACTAGAAACTTTTTGGGGTTACTGCATATTAAGCTATCTCTCTCACCTCCGCACACCAATATGACTTGGCATCACGCTTGCACGTGCTGCCATCAAGATGTGCCACATTTCAAAGCACATCAATAGCTGGCTTTGAAACCTGAAAAGAAAACCACCAGAACCTTCCCATAAACGGCTGATTATTAATCTCTCGCTTTTTGTCCCCAAAAACCCGGTTTTTCGGTGTTAGTACGAAAGGAAAGAGTGTACCGACCTTTCCCAAAGTGAGCCAACCTACTTCATGGGGAGCCTATTCGGGAGGTACCTTTGAAAATCCAAGAACAAGGAAAAGGAGTTTTGCTCCCCGTCGCCTTGTAAAATAGAACTGAGCTAGTATTTGCGCAAAGTGTTGCTTCCCCATACAGATTTTACACAGCATCCTTTGTATGTTAGGGCTGTACCCACAAAAACCAAAAAAAAAAAAAAAAAAAAAAAAGGCGGCCCGTCTTGTCCTACACTTTAGCCTTTTTTTTCCTTATCTTTTCCCCGTCAGTGCTCGTTCTCTCCAAACATTTCCTTGTACTCTTTTTCCACCTTCGCCAATTTGTTCTCTAACTCCTGCGCTTGCTTGCAGTTACGCTTTGCGGCCACATTAAGTCAGCGCAAGCCCAAATCGGGAAGCGGATTTACCTGCAACACTAAAGGCACATTTATGGATGTACTATATATTGTAAGAAAGTTTCAGCCTATTTCTTTTTCTCAAAGCTTTAAATTCTTCTTTTCACTGTATCTCCAATTACTTCAAATTAAGCTGCTTCACCCTACTGCACTGCCTTTACCACTTCTACATATGACCCATGGTTTTTAAACATGGGCATAACATTTTGGAGCATAATTTAATTTGGCGCGTCGACGATTAGTTCACGGAAAGCAAAGTAATGTGGGGAAGAAAGGCGAAGGAGGGAAACGCAGACGAATCGAACTGGAAAATCACTGTCCACGAGATCTTTTGCAGCCAGGGTGGAACGCGAATCATGTCTTCCTTCACAGTTTCGGTTCCGCCTTACACTACCGTCGATAAATTCATAAAAACTTGCCGATCGTGCCGGGGGAACAAGGGCAAAGACGCAACGACTGCCAACAACCTCAAACCCTTCGATCCCTCGAGGATTGGACGATACGACGAGGACAAGCTATGTTCCGAGAATCCTGAGGGCAAACCCAATTGCACTTGGAATCCAGATGCAACAATTACCATTGAAGAAGCCGGACTGTGTGACGGCGCTGAGCTGAGTTTTGGCACGCGAAGGATCAACGATTGAGAGAGAAAAGTAACATTTCTTAGCGAAATAAAACCGGCTATGAATACAATATAACAAAAAAAAAAAATACAACTCTGCACTCCAGGTCCAAGGACCAGATATCTGCAAAGTAATCATAAGAAATCCCTAGCAACTTAAACTTCGGGGCTCTGAAGTTGTATGTTCCTGAAATCCCAAGCATCCCTGTTTCTCCGTGCTCACGTCGGACTGCATGGTTGAACTTGATAAGCTTCCGATTCCCATGAGACTCAATGAAAGTTGTTCTGAGGCTGAATGTCAACATGGATGACTAGATCTTGTTGGAGGTAATAAAAGGACTTGAAGGATATCATATGAATCCTTCATGGCCACCTTAAGGGACCCGTCTCCCACGCTATAGGGCTTGTACTACAGCTCCGGCATAATGAGATCATTGGCCACAACAGATCCAACAAGGGGGAAAGTGTTATTGTGATGAAGGCCAGAGAGTAGCTCAATCTCCTTTTGATGGAAAGGCTCAAATCAGCATTTTTAATCACTCCTTTCATTTCTCCAAAAAAGCACCATACAGACGTAAAAATATGAGAAATGTATTGATACGCATATGGGAGGAAGCTCATCCCGTCATTTTTCTCCAGATCATTAACGATCTCCTCTGGAGATGCCACAGTGAAGAAAATCCCTCGCAGAAAACATCCTTCCTTCTTTTCCTTCGTCAGAACTGCAATTTGTACACAAGAATTGTGCTAAATAAACGAGTGTGTACCAAATGAACTTTGGTGATCAAATTGGGCATATTTGTGCAAATTGATCGCATACGAAACCCATTGTAATGAATTTCTCGCTTCCGCTCTCTCTGATTGCGTGATACTAAAGAAATGCTGCGCTGAATTGGAATATGAGGATTAGTTTAAATGTATTATTTGTGAGTCAAGGAGTTGGTATATCGGGAGACAAGTTTTAAATTGGCAACGAAACCAAACACCACCAAGCGATCAGTTAATATGTTGCCTGACTCAGTTTTTCTCCTGAATGCTCTCGATGGAAGGAAGGCGCAAAAAATCCTTGTGCAACTCGGTAATATTGCATTGACCACGCCGGTGCAGTTGATGGGACTGTGGAGGTTTTATAATATTGAAGTACAGAAGATGAAATAGAGTGCCATGCTCCAAGATGTCCGAGTTGATGGGAGAAACCTTTTCAATTATGTACCGTAAGGAGAATGAACAACACTCATCCAAAAGGAGCCAGCTTGAAGATCGGCGGGCTTTCTGACTTGAGTTATAGTAGGGCTCCTATGATGCTACAAGGATTGTACGACTGCACATTAGGAAGTATATTTTTTTTTTCCTGATGAGCGACACAAATCTAACAGAGGACTGTGGCAAGTGGAGTGTTTATTGTGTTCTGAGTACAAAAGAATAAAGAAACAAGTCTGAATATATAGCCTCATTGAAGAGGCAGGGAACTTTCTTAATTAGTCTCTATGATTGGGAATGGAATGGTCTGGGAGCATTCAAAGAGAGAGATTGGAGGATGAAAAGGTTGGGGAAACAATTCTGTAGACAACCAAGAGTCCTGATAATGTTGATGTTGTAATATCCACCACAACGCCGTCCGGTATATCTTCATGTAGAAAGTCCTCCGTCTCACATCAACGTACTCTTTCTGAGACTCAAGGACGTTAAGCAACGAGAAAGGGTGACAGGAGAGATTAACGATGCGGAACCGATCAAGATAAGCATGCCCGATCGCAAGGACATCGTAGTCATAAGCGACTATTATGGCAGCATATCAACAAAACAGTGTAAGCAAAAAAAGCTTCTCGGGGATGATAGTAGAAAATACTTGGTGTTAGAAGTTGCGGTATTTTTCCCGGCGACGGTAGGCAAGAAGATCCGGTTCTGTCTTGAGGACGTCAATGCAACATGGAGGGCTTTGAGTCGAAAGTTTAAGCCGAGAACCTACTGATGGAACCCATCATCTTCAAGCCAGGAGTAAAGGTATCAGTTTTGTTGCTTCCTCCTCTGCTCGATGCGCCGCTCGAGGAGGAGTCTGGTTCTGGCAGCGATCACAGCGAAGATACCTATTCGGACCCAAGAAGAGGAGGCATGTAACAGCATACGATGCGTTCGCTGCCCGAGCAATTGCAACTGCTGCTAATGCAGATGAATCAATCACTACAAGAAATGATGCTGCAGATGTGCTTGCTAGAACAACGCATGTCAGGACCGGAAAGCTCGATACAACAACTAGCTGCACAACGCCGCCATTTTAAATCCATTAGACTATCAGGAGCAATTGAACCGGGATGAGGAGTTCGTGAGAAACTTATTTTCAAAGGGTTGAGTTCAACGAGGAGTAATGTATAGGAGGTCCCCCAAATTAAATAAATGGATACATCAGTGCTATCAACATTGTTGTTTACTAGGGGTGGGGGCCGCTAGCAGCAAGCAATGCTATGAGGGTGGAAGAGCAGGACTGGCGCCATGTTGTCTCCGATGATGAATTCATCATCAGAATTTAACACGAGTACCAGCAGAAGAACTGCTGCCTTGGCGGCCGGGTCCGGGGATGATGTGCTACTCAGCGAAGCTACCTATCTCTCTCCCAGGGACCAGAACTGCTTCAGTCTGTTAACACGGTGGTACTCGAAGAGGCCCTTTTGTCAGGCTCAATCCCGGATTAATGGAAACCTGAGTTGCAGAGGAGTTTTTTTCGATCCTGACGAAGGTCACAAACACGAGGAATGACAGAAGTTTTATTTATATTTTTTTTCCTGTGTAGAGAAAGCATGAATTCCGGATGTTCTGATTGATATTGGTTTTTAAAAAAAAAAAGGCGTTGTTGGCTTTTGTGCTATCGAGTCGATTGACAACACATTGGAGCAGTACCGCATCCGGGAGGCTCTCGTTGCGGGTTCGATCCCCGTTGTCGAAGATCCTCCTTTCGAGCAGGGCCGCTCTCTCCATCCGGCCTACGGTAACTACTTCTTCTCAATGGGGTTCCTGAGACCACATGCCACATACAGGAAACTAACGCTCCGGTATTCTTTGTGGAAGACTGGAGACAAGATCTGCCGGCCATCGTGGAGGAGGCAAATGCACACTCACGTGGTTCCGATACTTTCGCACACTTGAGAATCTTTCTACTGGAGACCCTTCTCAGGAACATGCAAATAGAACACTTTTTGTTGTTTGGCAGGGAGGGATAGATGGCCAAATTGCACCTTCTACAGTCTTTTATTGAATGAGATTATTATCCGTTGTCTCGGAGGATGCCTCCAATCCTGCAGTAGGTTGTTTGTGGGAATGCTGCTCCGAATTCTGCAGATCTCGGAATCAAACTCAAGGCGGAGCGTCTTGATGGGGGAGTTTATCGCGCCCGTGTGAGGAGTGTCTTGTGACTCCGATGTCGACCCTCATTATTATTCCGGTTTGGTGTGTTTGTGGACCCTGTGCACAAGGTGGTCACCATCCACCCTTGTAGTGCCTGGTGCAGGGATGAGAGGACTTGTGAAATTTTTGCGCTCGGTGGGAGTGTTCCGAAAATTCTTCCATCCACGGGAATCGAACCGCAGTGAATATTCAAAACCACACTTACGACTCTTTGTTCTGAGGAGTCTATGCTCTTGGCAATGTTTAGTGGCAGACATGAGATTTGTGAGTATATCCCTCATTCACTTTTTGTAGCTACCTAACGTGATACACTAGCAACAGATGAGGCAGGGCATATCTTTCTTGACCGAAATGGCAAGCTATTTGCTGATGTTCTTGAATGGCTGCAAACAAGGGCTCTGCCTCAAACAACATCCTGGGAGCCACTTCTCCGAGAGGCCAGGTACTAAGGTATATAGTCCCTCATCATGGCAATTGAGGAAAAAGCTAGAGCACAAGAGTTTTGCACTTGCCAACCATCAAGAATTTCTTTTAATGCCATCCATAAACACGACAAGAGTTACCTGGGACACCATTCTCTCATCCTCAAACTGACACATAATGGTCGAGTCTTTAGCTCTAAAAAGATTGAAGGGATTGGTGGAGATTGCTACATTCACCAGTATGTTGACTCTATCATCCAGAACTTTAAGTCTGGACTATTCAAACTACACCAGCCAATGTTGGGAATCATTATTATTTCCATACCTTATAACACAAAAAAAACCCCACTATCAATTGTTTTAACAGAAAAATAAAAGTCTTATACTTACCACACACATTTAAAAAAAGGCTTTTTGAAAAACTCAAAAATAAAGTAATAATAAAGTAATTTAAAAGTTTTTTAAATTAAGTGTAAAAGGAAACTTTAAAATAAAAACAATTTATATTACTACATAAAAGAAATAATATATATATATTTATAAAAAAAATAAAATAAATAAAGTAATTGAAAAAAATATAAAAATAATTAAAAAAAAATTTTAAATTCAAATTTTCACACATTTAATATAAACCAAAAACACAATCAAAATTATAGTAAGTTAATCTTGAAGTGAGGGTGTCAACTTGATTGATTAAAGCAATAGTATAATGTGTTTTTTTTCCTTCTTAGTGACTTTTGGGAATAGTTCTTAGCCCACTTGAAAAAAAAGTTTACTTGGCAGTCACTAAAACTAAGAAAAGCTACAAAGAAAGTTTTTTCCTTGAAAGCTTTCATTTAATAAAAAAATCATTACCAAATAGTACACCTATTTTGGACCAAAAAAGAAAAGCTTCACTCATGTTTTTTTGGTTCTTTGGGCCATTTGCAAAGCAAGGAATAAAGTTGTACATAAAGATCAACCCTTTTCAAAATCCTTAATCATGTCAATAGAGTTTATTGAGAGCATGCTTTTGACAACTCAGGTTCCCAACTCTGGAGTCAGGTAGTTTCACAAACCCTTTCATGATTCAAACAATCTTTTGTAGAGTGAAATACCTTTTACAAAAAACAACAGTTTTTAAAAAGTCAATAATAATAATTAAAAAACCTCCTCACGCGGGCATTTTTGCCACATCAATCACAACACAACTTGCAAAGAGACCTGACAAACTCCAAACAAGACCATGAGGCACAGTCACATTTTGTATTGCTGTGAGGCTGCTTGTTGTCATGTCCACTATCCACCATATTGTAAACTCGTTTTTGCCAAATGTGTTTGTGCCCTGCTGGGGTGTTGAACTGCAGTCCAAAAAACTCTCCGTCCACGAATTCCATCCCCACCCAAGGGAATCATTTGCAGATAGTCCGATTCCGAAGTAAAAGCCGATTGTTGCTTTGAAACATGAAGGCACCAGCTTGTAACCCGAGTTGTAAAAAGACCCGCCAAAGTTGCAACTGAATCCACTCTTCATGAACTAATGTGGGCGCCAGAAAGAGCACAGACTTCATGTTCTCTGCCCCATGAAAACTAATTTAACAAATTTTTTTCGCGAAGAAGAAAAGTTGTAATGATCCAACGAAAACTCAATTAAGCTGCTCGAGTGGAAGTGTCTGTCTTGTTTGAGCTTGCAGGAATTCATGTCTGGCTGTATTTTGATGTTCCCGGCAACGCACAGATTACTCGCACTGTCACCGCTTCCGCGACCGCCGACACAAAAGTAAGGATCTCAGAGTACGTAGACTAGTGGGCTGTGGTGCACCTCCGATAATGTGTGGGTCTACCTCCACAACTACAACATGACCAACGGAAAGTACTCCTAATACATTTTTTCCAAATTACTTTCCACTTGACTTTTCTTTGTTACGCCCTTTGTTCTTCCTGGCCTTGCGTTTGCCATTGTTTGCCTGGGTGGTAGCATTTACAAGCTCATGTGTGGCTGCAATCTGATCAATTTCGGCAGGCAGCTCGTTGTCGTCAACCTGATTGAATGTTCGTGTGGGAGGAGGTAGTCTTGCCGATCATGTCGTTTCTTCTCTCTGTGTCTCTTGGCTTGCTGCTTCCGACCTTTCTTCAAAGGCTGATCCTCTTCTGCTGTGGATACCTTTTCTTGCTGACTCCTTGGTCCCTTTTCCTTCCCTGCCTTTCTCTTGGGATCTTCTTCAACCTCGCCTGTCAGCCTCCAGTATGGGTGGGGCCAGACTTCTTCTTTCTTGGGCACACCCCCAAATGCTGGGTTCGGTGCAACAACCAAAAATCTGTCCGCCACTGGCCGTTTGCACACTACCTCTCTACACGACAGGAATCCAGATCTCTCGCTCCTGTTGGCCAACCTGACATTGCGATTTTTAAAAGAATATAATCAATAAGCGAGGGGCACAAGAATGGGGAAATATGGTGTGGGAGAAAATGCTGGCCTGTGCATGGCGAGATAACAAGGTATTGAACCTCTTGCCCAGCTATTCTTCTCGGCCAGTTAAGCATACAACGCCACCTACAGGTAAAATACAATTTTCAATTACTAATTACAAATAGGATGCAAATGTACCTAATGTAATTGCTTGTTACCGTGCACTCTCAACCCGTGGATCGTGTGTTATCTCTTCGTCATCGAGTGTTCAAACATACTCGCTCGAGCACAATTTCATTAGGAATGGTTAAATTAATTCGTTGTCAAGTCGGTCAACAAGGTCAGCCTTCTGGCAAAGACGCTTGCTGCTCTTGGAGGATCCATCTCGTCTGAAAGCCAGCAGAATGTACGAACGTGTTTCCTTCCCTTCACGCGAGTCTTTCCGCAAGATTGCCGTCAAGGTATTTGGCGTTTCCGCAAATTTTTTTGTTGAATGTGTACGATGCCTCAAGCAAACTCCATTCTTAGCAACAGATACTCCTTTGTGAGGTGCCAGGGGCAATTGCTCAATATCCACCGATAACATATAATAATGGGTATACAAAGTCGCATCAGAGACCCCGTCTGAGGAGGCATCTGGTAGAGCGCTACATAGCAAGCGTGTTCCTGCAAGTTGTTTCATGGTACCGGCAAGTGGTACATTTGGCATCCTGTTAGGTCTGCTATTGGTAAAGGGGTTTTCTTCTGGCTACCCTATGACAGTTGGCACTCTTTCCACATTGATAACATTGTAAGAGCAGTTTCGTCTAATTGGAATAGGAGTGAACTTACAACTTGCAACAATGTTGCAAGCGGGCGAATGCTTAGTAACATCAATGGTTATTGAATACGAACTGCAAAGCGAGGTTTTTCGTCGTCTCACCTAAACATGGCAATGGGTTTGTACAATACCCTTCCATCGCTCGTTCATGGGAGGCGAAGCACCAGTGTTCGCTGTTCTTTTCGTGCTAGGAAGTTGAACAGGCTTGTGATGCCTCCAGATGCTCCCTCCTTACTAACAGTCTTCCCTTATGCCTGCAATGAGTCTTATCAGCTGAGTGAAAACTCTTGCAGAGCTTTGAAATTTGCTTACTAATAACTGGGAAGGAAGCACCGAAAAAAACACAGATTGGCATTGCGGGGCCCAGCTGTATTTTCTTCTATAGGCGCCATCTTGAGGCCGGATGGTTGTCTCGAAAACATGAGACATAGGAAGGGAGAACAGGTGCGCGCTCTGCAAAACTGAGCCAAACATGTTGTTGGTGTACAGGCAGTCTTACCGGCTTTAAAAAATGTTTCCTGTGAATATTCTCATGCACAGTGGGACCATTTCAATAAGTGAAGTCATGAATCGGAAGTTCGCTGAGTTCCTGAACGACAAAGGCTTGACGCCAGAACAGTTCTTCGTCCTCATTGCACGTCCAATAACCTTTTCACCTCAGGTCATACCGCCTCCACCACCTCCACCAACAGAAGACGTGAAGCTGGAGGCTTTGGCATTCTTGCCGCCAATGATCCCCTGCTCTCCAGTCACACCCCTCCCACCACCTCTTCATCCATTGGCGGACACACTACTAGAGGCTGAGGAAGTGGTTTCCCTTTTTCCACCACCATTGATTCCTTCAACTCTGTGTCTCCCACCACCACCTCCTCATCCATTGGCGGACACACCATCACATGCAATTGTGAAGCAGTATTTCCCCAAAATTCCGCTTCTTCCAAGGCCTACCGCCAGCATCCAACCTCGCGATGTCTATTCCATCTCGATTGGTGCCCCCTAAAAAATTTCATCGGGTAACAAACTTAACACCAGATGAATTTGAGGGTATCTACCGAGACATCCGCGAGTGGAGGCAGTTCGATCGTTCAAAAAGAAAGAAAAGGCCGACGAACCTTGTTGAGCACCCGAAATCGTGTATTGATGGTTATCATGTAGCTGCGCAATTTTCATCGATACAGCGAACTGATGGTAATTTTTGGAGTTGAAGAGTCTTATGCTTGTCGTGAGATTCATCGCATCTCCCCAATCATCTACTGGCATTACCGCTTTGAGATCCTGTGGCCCTCCACGGAGACACGGAAGTTGTTGGAAGGGACTTTCGCTGATGTGAAAAATGGGGTCATTGGTAGTATGGACTTCACCATCGCACCACATCAACACTCTCCACTGTGTGATGAAGCATATTATCGAGGGGATAAGGGAGTTCCTTTTTTGCCGTGACTGATTTTCGAGGGGGCTTTCTTGACTTTGAGAGTGGATTTCAGGGTCATGCAACAGATCATATTGGTTCTGTAGAGCATCTTTCCTTCCCATGATCAGCTATTTCTTTGGTCCTGCTCTACACTACTTCCCCAAGAATCCTTGCTAGTACAACAAGGCTTTTTTTTGGCATTTCCAAGCTTTGGTTCTTGGCCATTTGAAAATCCCAAAACAAGGTCATACATGAGAGCCAACCCTTCACTCTATCATTTTTATAATCTACCTTCAAGAAAAGTGCTCTAACCTTTTTTTCAACTATCATGGCTTTATAGGTGCAAACTTCAAGGAAACTAATAAAAAAGTATACTAAAAGTGTAAAAAATGTGAATAAAAGCCTGTTATCAGCCAGATGTGATTTAAAAGTTTAAAAAAAGTAAACTAAAACCTGAGAAGTTTACCTCTCTTAGTATGGCCACTTTCTTTAATTGTGTGACTTTAACAATTTAACATGTGAAAAAAGATATTTATTTATACTTCATATAAGGTCCATAGTTGTAATACTATTTAAAAGTGAAACAGATTTAGTGTTTCATTCAACACCCTTCCAGGCTGAAACTCTGCCATTTTGCTGCACCTAGGTCTTTGCTGCCGATTTGCTTGCCAGGAGGGTCCTGAAGGAGCTTAGAGTGATGCATAAATCTTGTTAATGCTTACAAGTGTAATTGTAATGGAAGAAAATGTGGGATAAAGGAATTCCCTCAATTGCAGAAAAGATAATGGGAGAGGAGAATCTATACCTATCACGGTGCAACAGCCTTCACCTCCTTCCATTCCCAAGCCGACACCCAAGGCAGATCAACGAGCTAGGTCCTCATCACAGCCACAACCGTCACACTTCATTCCACCGAAGCCAAGGAAGATCTACGATGCTTCAGCCTCTCCACCTCCAATGAGCAATAGGAGGAAAGCACAGATACACCAGCGAGGCAAGGGACTACCTCCATCACCTTCACCATCATCCTCTGATTCCGATTCCGAGTCAGCTGCCAGTCCATCTGCATCTGATGAAGAGTCATCAGCGAACGAGGATTCAACGAATTCAGAAGCTAATTCTGATGGAGAGTCGAATAGCCCTTCTGCCACAATCACGAATATTGACAGAAAGGTCATTTCAGCACTGGTTGCCAAGTTGAAAGCCTGTGTCACCAAGGTGACTGGTTGCGACCCCCAAACATACGATGAGGCTATATCAGGACCCAACGGTGAAGAGTGGATGAAAGTCATCATCAACGAGATGAATGCTCTCCTTAAATTCGGAACTCTTGAGCTGTGTGATCAACCTCCGGGCAAATCAGCCATTGATTCCAAATGGGTCTTCAAGCAGAAGGTCAATGCGGATGGCTCATTGGGAAAGAAGAAAGCAAGACTCACAGCTCGAGGAGACTATCAACAAGAAGGATGGGACTACTTCAAGAATCTTCTCTTTGCTCGGTTATTCGACTGAAAGATGTTCGATCACTACTTGCCTTTGCAGTGGCCAACGATCTCGATGTCATTTAAATGGATGTCGATTCAGCTTTCTTGCAGACATCACTTGAAGAGGGGATCTATATGACGCAGCCAGAAGGATTCATCAATCCTGATCGTCCTCATGATGTCTACCGTCTTCATAAGAGCCTCTATGGCTTAAAACAGGCCCCGCGAATGTGGAACAAGGAGATGCACGAGTACCTGGTCTCCATTGGCTTCGTTCGAATCTCGGCGGATCCATGTGTCTATAACGAAAAAATAAACAGGGCTGCGCCAACCCTTCGTCTTCTTCATTCCGGTGGACGCACGCAAGCCAAGCAGCTGTCTCAACCTAACAATATGTACCGGTGAACCCACCCCAAAGGCAGACCACCCTCCACCCGAAAGACAGGATGGCTGGCTTGGCTCCCCACTTCAGGGTCCTTGTAACAGCAGGGTGTTTCATGGAGGCCAACATTTATTTTTTTGTTATGACAAAGGATTTCATTGACTGAAACAGTCGTCATGGAAGAGCTTTCGGTCTGTGAAACACCTTTCACGCTTTTCTACGCCTTCGTGACTTCAAAGGGCGAAGCGATGCAGGCCGCTAAGAGTTACTCACAAGAAGATCCGTTGAAGGTGCGGAGTGTGTCGCGAGTAAATAAAAAATCTATTGCTTTAATACTGGTACAGAATCCCACAAGTTCCCAGACACACCCACCTCGCCCTTCATGATTGGGTCCAACCACGAGAAGTCATACTTTTGCACCGATTCTTGCACACCGGCATTAAAGCCAATATCTACAATTTTTGTAACGCCGGCGGAAATCGAAAATCCAAGACCTCCAGACGAAGTGACTTGTGGAGTCACATTTGCGGTGAGATGTGCAAATGTACACATTGTAAAAGTGACCGTCGTTCTTGAAGGCACCAAGCACTTTTTCTTGACGAGAGGCAGTACAATTAGGGCACTGGCTGGCCTGGGCCTTGAGCAACACCACGGCGATATCCTTTTGGGCCTCAGATAACCCTTTCCAGTGTGCCCCGGTCCATCGGTCGCAATTAAGCATTGGAGATATTTATCCTACAGAAGAACAGAATTCTGTCAGCACACTACCAGGACTCTCTTAACGGGCACACAAAGCAGCACCAACAATGTTTGTCACCAAAAAGATGGCGGTTCTGTCTGTGATACCCTGCGCATTTGAATTATGACCAGTAGTTAACGGAGATGGGGGGAGGGGGTGGGAAGCGCTTGTTGGAAGACAGAGTGTGGATGGCAGCGGAGTGTGGATGTGCCTCGATGCACTTGTGCAAGAAAGGGGTCGATTGGTTGACTCCCATTCCCCCGAGGTGCATAAACAAGAGCGACCCTAACCTGTCTTTGGGGGGTGGTTCTTATCTAACCTCCTCTTCGCGATGAATACCAAAAGAGATCTCTATCATCCGCTTTGATTGGCGGAAACTCCCACAATCGATAAGAATCTAAAAACAAGGCAAGACCAGAGTCTCTTCCTGCCCGCTTCTCACAAGCTCCATCCCTTTATGAATCATCGACGAAGATTCGAAGAAGGCGCGCGCCATGACCGATCCACCACCGGCCCTCTCAGCCATTTCGGATACCCACTTAAACACATCCCTTTCGATGTCTGCGGGTTCGAGCGTTACAGGCTTCTTCATCCGACCGAGATCGTCAAACACCCGTTCGGGGGTCTTGACATTGTCTTTTTTGATGAATCGCTTAACCGCCATACGGCTCAGGCGATCATGGATAGTCAGGCCCTCAATGCTTAAAGACTTCCTGCTCAAACTTCACAACCTCCCCCCCCACCTTTCAACAACTCCTCAATCGAGCCCTCCTCAACCTTGTCCTCGGTACCACAGCTAGCCCCTTGCAGACTAGCACGCTGGTTAAACCTGCGCGCAGCACCTTCATCTCGCGTGCACCCATGGCCAAATGCATACAGTCGAGATACAATAAGCTGTGCGTCACCCGCCTCAGCCACTTGCAACATGTACTCGAATCCCTTCGAAGGTTCCTTTTTTCCCTCCAAGTAGTAACTCGCAGCTTGAAAGGCAGCTTGCACATGGCCCTCCTTTGCAGCGGCTTCCCACAGCTGGAGCGCTTTGTCCTTATCCTTCGGGTGGACCGATGTGCCGTCATGATACTCGTTGCCTAGCAGAAAAAGTGCGTCGGGGTCATCTTTCTTCAACAGGTCCGCCATCATCTTGTCAATTCCTTTTTAGGCATAATTATTTATGTTAAGAGATATGATGAAAATACCTCTTTTTCCCATACAAAAAAGACTCGCATACCAAAGCGTCTTACATTGTAAGACGCATCGGAATGTCAGCTAAAACGAGAGAGGAAAATTCGAAGGAAAAGTTCACGCCAGGAGAGGGCCACCTTAAGGCCGAGCCTCTACTGGCGAGTTTGAACCGTTAGAACACCAATCGTAATCAACCTTTGAATTGTCTTTGTTCCGCACAAGGTTGGGCATACTCTGTATGTTGCGGGCTGCGAAAAAGAGAAAGCAGTTTGGTACTGGTCGGAATGGGATCGAGGAACAAGATATGACCAAACAGGAAGAAGAACTGTTCGACACACTCTTTCCAGAAGGCAGTGAGCAACCAGATGGAGGCTCTCATGAGCCGCCGCAACACCAGACACCAAAACCACTACCAGCGCAGATGGACGGCGGAAGTGTTTCTAGTGGCGATACCAGGGTCTCGGTTTGCCCAAAGACCGGACGTAGTTTTTGTGCCGATTATTCTGATAGGGGCTTTTGCTTTAGTGGGGGTCGTCACTAATGCGAGTCAATCATTCGAATCAACATGTTTCTGTCAACAAAACAAAAAAAAAAAAAAAAGATTTGTACTTGCGAAAGGTCTTATAACAACACTACCCACGTAGGGCTTGGTCTACAATTAATCCGTTACCTCCTAGACTCCAACGTTCGAGAATAAACGGTTTCAAGTTCGGGTGAAAACGTTTTGGGCGGTTGCGCAGTCGCGAAATCACCTCCAATCCTCCCGCCGCACATGGGCGAAGCAAGTGATTTTCCGTGGCTTGCCCTACCTCAAGGTGGTAAGATGTTAAAACTCTGTAACTACATTTAACTATAAGGCACTTTTTATGACTATCAATAAACCCTATTGACTCTATTAATACATGGCCTTATTTTATAAAAAACTTTATAAAGACACAAGCAGATAAAAACTTACTACTTATACTGCTTTAGTTTTATGAAGTAAGAAAGAAATAAGGCCATAAATCCTATTAAAAAGCTTCTCTCTTGCTCTTCACTGCCTCCAAGAATCCTTGCCACTACAAGCCTTTCTTCAGGCCACTTCCTTGAAAGACTTCACTCATACTGCTTTTGGGCCCTGTGGAAAGCCCGAAACAAGGTCACACATGAGGGCCAACCCTTCTCTCAGTCTTCAATCCCCATCATCTACCTTCAAGAACTTGAATGTTTTGGAAAGTAACTTAACTTTCATTGTGAAACAAGAGACGTAAAGGAAGAAGAACCGCTTTTGGCCTGCAAAGCACCTTTGAGGCTTTTCTCAGCCTTTGTGACTGCCAAGGGAAACATGGTCCAAGGATTGAAGCCCTTCCATGGGTGAACCATGGTACATCCTGACCGACGCGATAAAAACAGCAGGACTCACAGGAAATGTGACCAACACCGCGAAAAGGCTTCACCCAGTCGATCGCCAGAAGACAGCCATCCAGTTGCCCACCCAAAAGAATCAGCGCAAGTGGGTCGTGTCACGATTTGGCACTTGATGGAATCGTGCAGAATGTAGTCACCTTCCAGCAGCTTTCCGACACACTGCATAAGGGCAGCTGGGCTAGGAGGCAGTGAAGGATAAATTCAACGCCGAGATCCTGTCGTGTAGGCAGGTAGGCTTTCAACTTTTTATAGTGCTAACATGCCTTCCCGTTCCTTTTTTCGCCTAGTCTTGGATGGGTTTTGAAGCCTTAGTTTCCAATGTATTGTGGGGGCAGCAAAAGAAGGGATGTTATAAACAAATTTTGTATTCCACCACAGAAGCAGGCCTTTGGGCACAAACACAGAACGATGGCATGGCTCCTTAAACAAAGTTCATCAGAGTAACGTTTTAAACCCACAGCAACTACGTTTCGATTTTGTTAGGCCTTTACTTTACTGCTGTGCATTTCGCCTGCGATTAGCACAAATCTAATGAGTTGAGGACTGTGCATCGCCTTGTGAGATTCGCTGAGACCATGTTCTGGGCAAGAGTGCAACACAACCTTTTTGGCGCTGACTGAAGTGTTTAAGGCCCGGAATAATAGATAGGAAGAAGAGAAATCTCTAAGAGAGTACCGCCACTATTGGATGGCCAATTAGCACGGGGCAGATCCTGTCGTACTATCCCAATGCTAGTATACCAACGAGATTCTTTTCTGATAGTGTGTGGACACCCATGAAATTGGGCCCCTCCCAGCATGAAAAGGTAGCCAGAGTTTAATTTCCTGTCTAAAGATGTCTTCCTGCCCAGTCGGTATCACTGTAGCACTCAAGCGTGAGCGATGATTGTGTATTCGATTTGAGGACAAGTCTATTGTGTAGGGTGCAGGAAGCATCCCAGTTAGGGGCAACACCTGACCCTGATGGTTGCAAAAGCAATTTTGGGTCGAGTACCAGATGTGTGTAAATGGCGGTCGATGGAGTTGCTGGCATCAGTCGCAGTGAGGATTTCACATCAATAGGGGTGGAGAGAGCCGTGCAGCGGCTCTTGTTGAAGGCGCACAGGATGCTCATGAGGATACTGCCTGAGTGTGAAGATTCGCTGTTGCTGAACTCTGATGCTTTACATGTTGAAAAGTGAGGTGGCTTTGCCATAATCTTGCAGTAGTTAGGAGACATAGATTTCCTCTTTGAGTTCTCTTAAGAGGAATGTAGTGTAAACTACCAAGTAGTGAAGCTCCAGATCCTCAAGTAATTTAACCAACTTGGAGGCTGGTAAGCTTGGCCACAGGGGTAAAAGTTTCGACGTGTAGACCCATGTTGCCTACGGGCTTTGCTGTCTGGGAGATTGACATACTTTCCAGCGTTGTTTCACTCGAGAGTTGAATTCTTTGCACATGGTGTTGATCCAGTACTCAGGTACAGGGCCTTCTGGTGGCTGTTTGGCTCCATAGCTAGTGGTTGACTAAAAGGATCAGTACCATGCTGTTCAGGGGTTGCCAGCAGGTGACTCGTGAGGGGGACTAGATGATGAGTTGGTGCTGAGGATGTTTTGCGTGGGTGCGTGGCACCTTGATGAATGTCGGTGTCCATAAGATAGTGTGAGTTGATAAATTCCTGGCAACCGCAAGTGTAGAGGCAAACTTGAAAGATACAGTTCTCTTCGCTATCTGAAAAGGCCTGGGCGAGTATTGCGTCATTTTGGTTTCCAAGATGTGATCTTGTACCTCAGGTGGTGTTGGAGTGTTAGGAGATGGCGCTGACCCGGCAGTAGGGTCAAAACAAGTGAACACAAAACCACCGAATAACTGGCCACCATTTTGGTGTTTTGGGTAAGGTGTTTCTAATTTGCGATAACAATTGTGAGCAAGGAGCAGAATTTAGATATATTCGAATAGGAAGCAGGTATTACTCACAGCCCCAGTGAAAAAGAAGGGACAAAGGGTAGAAGATGAAGTGGTCCTTCTGTAAGGCAGGAGTTAGGAATCAGCATACGCGGTGCATTGGAGCAAAACGCAGCAGAAGGATCCCAACTAGCAGGCAAAAAAACAATCAGCTAGCTGCAAAGAGGATAAGCAGAAGAGGGGAGACAAACTCCATATTCACCGAGGAAATGGCTGGAGAATTCTAATCAACAGATTAACGCTCAGAGAGGACGTCCAAGAGGATGAAGAGAAGGACACCACCAGCCAAGAGAGTTGGTACCTGACATCTTGCTACCTCAATACAGCTGCAGGAACTCATTGCAAATCATATTATTTGGCCAGCGGGGACCTTTAAAGGAGTTCCTGTTCTTTGCGGTCCTTCCATGGAGGCAGAATTTGTGATATCAAATTTTTTGTACTGCAGACGATCCCCCGCTGTCTGTGGACAGAAAAGCGAAGTTGATTCCCAATAAGCGGCGCTGGCGTCACTTGTCCTGCATGGAAGTAAGAGTTCATTGTGTGTTCATATGTGAGTGGGAGGAAGAAAAGTGCCTGAGATGGGTCAACAGAAATCAAATCCTAGCTGTCTTTGGGTAGAATTACAACTCCAAGAAAGCTCTCGTGATGGCGACCACCCATTCCATGCATACCAGCCTGGCGGGCCCACCTTCTTTAGGGTGTTTAGAATCCTGCCGCTGTCCATATCATAGGATGGTGAAGATGAATCCTTGATATGTACCATTGTCCTTGAATACGTAGATTTCTCTTCATTATTTTCTGACGGCGCAAAGTGAAAATTGTTGAGCAATGGCACCGGTTTGTGTGGGAATAGTGACTATCACGGTAGTAACAGAGTAGACCACCGAGAGAGTCCGTGCACAAGAAAATACGAAAGAGTTTATTAGCTGATGTGTCCAATTGAGCGGGGTGAATCATTCCCGTTGATCCCTTCCTCTTCTTCCTTGCGGGGCCGCGTGGTAGAGATATTACCCCTGCTCGTATGTTTCCCGCCCTCTCTCACTCAGATAACTTCTTTCACGTTCTTACTCATCTTCACGTTTTTTTTTTTTTTTTTGTGACTGTAACATTGAAAAAAATCAATACTACTCATATCAATTCAACTCAACATCTGCACAGATTTTCTCTGATGCTGCAGGAAGCCAGGCCACCGCCCAGGCCTCTTTCCCAGGAATACTATCCTTTTGAATTCTAATTTGACAATTACAGGTTAAATGCCGTCACACAGTCCAGTGTTGTCATTGGTCTGAGACTTGCAGGCTTGAATTTTGATAGATACTTTCTTTCTAAGCAGTTGAAGGCACAACTCTTTTCTTTTATTCTTACGAAATAGATTGGGCGCGTTTCAATAAGCACTTCGAAGATTTATCGAAGTTTTTTTCCCTCTCAGCCAAGCGGGAGGTTCTAGGAAAAAAAACTTCGAAGTCCTTATTGAAACGCGCCCAATGGATCTTTTCTCCCATTCCTTTCAATTTAACAACCAAAAAAGGTGCGCTTACCTTCTTTCCTGGTGTTCCAATGAGACATTCGCATCCACCACTTTCTTTTTGTGTTTACTTATTTTGCACCTGCTTTTGCTACTTGTGTGCTTCTTTTTCCTTTTCCTCAACTTCGTTCAGCTTGGCGTTTGAATTCTTTAACTCCATGGTAGCTTCCATATTTGGAATAGCGATTGTTGGTTTGGCTCAATCATTAAAGAAAACGTCTCGTGTCCTCTCTCACGCAAGCAAGCATATGGAATAATTTAGAGTGAATTGAAAGAGTAGAATAAGATGAGTAAGCAGATATCCACTGGTGAAGGATGATAAAGGTGATGGTGGTGGATTTTGCAAACCTCCCATTCCTCTTCCTTTGGATTAGTGGCTCACCCATTTTTCATTACTACACCTGGAGGACTGACCTCGAGATCTTGTTTCAAGGGCCTCTCGTTCTATAAATGCGGGAATGTCACCTTTCAATGCAAAGCGGCTTACAAGTTTGAAGAAATCACCCCCCCCCCCCAAAGAAGCGCAATCTAGCTTCAGAGGGTTCACGGTATGAAAACCTGGCCGGCCTCAACTAGCAGCGTTTTTGAAGTTTTTTGATCCCAAAATCAGCCTCAAGCAAAAGGTTTGAGGGAATTTTTGCCTCCGAAGCAATTTGAGGCCAGTTGAAGCACAAATTTGATACTTTTTGATGCCAGTTTCCGTGAGCAGGGTGTACCTTCTTCCCTTAGTTTGAGACAACATTGTGGCACACAAAAGATTTACTCCCACACTCCTTTATTTATTGCGAAAATGACCAATAAAGCGATGTTACACTTACATTACAACAATCCAAACCTAATCAGTTAGGTAGCTTAGATGAGTTTAACATTAATGTAATTTCTGGTTTAAAAATAGGTAAAAAACACAAGAGAAGAGTTTATGTACCATGAGCAGCCTTTGGGGAACCACTGATAGTGTTTCTTGCCTTGTTTCTACCCAACCATGCAGACCTACAGCCTTTCTTCCATTCTTACTACACAAAACTAAGATCCTCCTATTTTATTGGTGGATTGTGCATTATTGTCGACTAGGGGAACGACACCCTTGCCGGAGCATCACAGAGCTTCAATTATGAGGCCATCTGAAGCCCCTTAATTTTCTGATACAGGGTGGGTGTATGTTGTGTCAAACATTAAAAGCATTTCAAGGGTAGCATTTTTGCCGTGTTTGCTTTGACCAAGAAAATCTACGATGCAAGAGTTTGTACGAAAAAGCGGAGTCTTTTTTTCATTTCCCCGATTAAACCCTTACGGGATATGCAACCCAGAGGAAACATCATCAATGTTGGTGTCATTGTAGCGTAACAGAGTTTCTTGATACTGAACAAGGCCTCCACACAAAGACTCCATAAAAAGTTTTCTAGAAAGGGCTTGCTCAGAACTCATCGAAAGAGGCATCCGTCATTCCATTGGTAAGGTTTTTTCCTTCCCAAGAGAAGGTCAAGGACTTCGGCAAACAGTACCCCATCAAGAGATATTCCCCTCTCTTAAACAGGCCGGGTTTATTCGATACATTCTGGCAAGCTACAAGACACTTCTAGAGGACCATATCGCCAGTGTTTTATGAGACTTCTTTTATTGCTCGTTTTGGAATGCGCACTCGAAATACTCTCTCTCCATGAACCATCGACTCCCGATTGAACCCACCTGTTTCGGTCTTGCTGTTCTCCCATTGATACCATCGAATCGGTTTTGGCTTTGTAACCGGAGAGGAAGTGGTGGAAAGAGGAGGAAGCACTGTAGGAGGGGCAGCCAGAGGTTCTCTTGCGTTGCTTTGCTTGTCGTCGTCATTTGCCTGCTTTTTTGTTTTCCCTTGCGCCTTTTCCGATCTATTTGTTGCTTGCATTTGCTCAGTGATTGTTCTCACCTCTTCTTTCTCAACAACGAGCATCGCCTTTGGTGCTGTCAATAAATCCTCTTGATCTCGAGGAGAACTTTGTTCGGGCTGGCTGTTTGTTTGCTTGTTGGTGTGTCGGTCTCTGGTGTTGATCCGTTTTTGTTGAATTGTGGCTCGAATCTCGTCAAATACAACTTTGCAAGACTTATCGGTCTTATAGAGATGATGCATATTGGCTAGCAGCTTTCCCACAGCTTCAAGCTCATCATTGTGAAGGAAAATATTGGCTACCATCTTCACTATTGGTAATACGGCTGTTGATGAGAAGAAAAAAGGGAGGCCCGAGTACTTTTATTAATAAGTGTGAATCATTGTACCAAAAAGCTTGAACTTACCAAAAGTGATGTTAAATCTCCATTCAACACATTGCGTGTTATCCAGAAACTTTCGGGCACACTGCAGTGCTAAGGTACTAATTCCTAGCTTCCAGAATATCTGATGGAGAAACTGAGACTATATTGGTGGGGGGGGGTGTGGGAGGAAAGGGGGAGGCAAAGACTTACTGTGGCACGCACACCATAGATTGCTTGTATGTAGATCAGGTGAATTGTGAAATTGATGGCAGATGACTGTCTTGCATCTTCAATTTCTTCCTCCAGGTTTTGTAGTGCGGTCAGCAACAGAGGGAATGTATGTGTATGCTCTGAAAGGAATATGTTGCAAAGACGAAAATTAGGAAAGTTAGAGACACATTCTCCCTTCTCTCATATTTTGCGTTTTTTAATATATAAAATAAAAAAGAGAGAGAGAAGAAGAAAAACAAAGAAACAAAAGAACTTACCTGCACAATCACTTTCGTGCTTTCTTAGATCCGAAATTGTGTAACAACTGAATAAAACACCACCAAACGAGTCCAGGAGATCTAAAGTGGCTGTGGGAACAGGTCCGATGGTGCCGACTTCGGTATCGCTAACATAATAAGGGAGCGCCAAGGCGGTTTTGTATTCAGTAATCAGATCCATTCGATTTTCCGGTGTACAATCTGGCAAAAGTCCTTTCCACCATATTCCACACATATAAACATGGCTTTGCGTTTTGAGTTTGAAGGGGGGGGGGGAGAATAGAAAAAGTAGCAATTTAAAAAAAATGAAAAGGATTATATACGGTACCTATGAAGAGCCCCGAGGCTTTTACAAATGCTGCTTGCCAGGAGTAAATAATAACACCCTCGGATCCAGTCGCCTTCACCAAAGTATGTGATGGCAAATGCGGTTAACCCCTTCGCAACAGCGTAAGACTTGCAATCAAATAGCGTGCTTGCTTTCCGTCGAGCCTGACATGAAACAAAACAAGTAACACAAAGTGGTGTTCAGTTAAGGCCAAAAAGAAGGCAGAGGCAGTTTGTTTACTTTATGGATGTACTCCTTCGATGTATTTATCTCGCCACATTGTTTCGCTCCTTAAGGATATGAAAAATAATAACAAAACAGGGTACAATGAAGCGGAGGAGGCAGGGCGAAAATGTTAAATGCTGAGATCATAATTATCTATTTCACATACCTAAAGCTACTGCAATGTAGAAGTTAAAAAGGATTACATTGTCGCTCTCGGAGTGACTCGCCTCTTCCACATTTGCCAGCTCTCTTGTGATCACGCTTACGTCAAGTGCCTGTAGAAAAACTGGGGCGATGAAGAAGACACATCTTTCATACACTTGAATGTAGTTTTGTAGAAGTACGGACTGGCCCAAGGAGCCTTCAAAAGATGAGATCTTCAAAGCAAGTTGGGATTGACCTTTTTCAACCTCACGTTGGTGACCCCAAGTCACTTGCCACAGGGCACCTTCGTTCCTCTTCAAAAACAGTCTTTCCATT
>ERZ778023.2438-NODE-2438-length-22667-cov-53.528790_pt1 | contig 22667 bp, 21 predicted proteins | sample MGYA00375753_ERZ778023 | MGnify/ENA primary metagenome ERZ778023 (study PRJEB29350, sample SAMN05389822) | bioreactor metagenome | isolation source: Ammonium sulfate bioreactor | place: South Africa: University of Cape Town | collected 2014-04-04 ... | reverse complement strand
TAGCGATGAGTGAAAGATTGACAACAGAAAAATTAACAACACAAGACAAAGTAACGACTACATCTACTCCTACTTCAAATGCACGTACTTCCGATCACACTTCGATCGGAATAACTACATTAGGAGAAAATCTACAAATGTCTACTAGTAAATCTATTATTACCCAAGACTATGAAACAACTGTAGTTGGCACTAGTTCAAATGGACCTATGTTAATTCAAACAACTGAAAGATTGCCAACAGAAAAATCAACAACAGAGGAAAAAGTCACAACTACACCTGTTTCTGCTTCCATCGGATTAATCACGTTGCTAACAACTGGAAAAATAACTAGTAATGGACATATCACTACAGAAAAACATGCAACAAGTGTAATTGATAGTACTTCAACTGTATCAGCTTCGATTCAAACGAATGAAAGATTGTCAACAGAGGAAATCGTAACAAGTACTCCTGGTCTTAGTTCCATAGGATCAAGTACGTTGGTAGAAAATCAACAAATGTCTTCTAATGAAGGTGCTACTACACAGAAGGTTGCAACAACTGTAGTTGATCTTAGTTCGACTGTAACCAGTACGTTAGCCGTGACCGAACAAATCTCTTCTGATGAAAGTGTCACTACACAAAAGAGTGGAACCACTGCAGCTTCGTTACAAACAAGTGAAAGATTGACAACACAAGAAATGATAACAAGCACTCCGGATCATACTTCCATCGGATTAACGACGTTGGTCACAAGTGAACAAACCTCTACTGATAAGCGCGTTACTACGCAACAGATTGGAACAACTGTAGTTGATATTACTTCAAATGGACCCACTTCAATGCTAATGAGTGAAAGATTCAGTGCTGAAAAGCTAACAACACAAGAAATCGCAACAAGCACTCCTAGTCTTAGTTCCATAGAATCAAGTACGTTATTGGTAGCAAGCGAACAAATGTCAACCGATGAACGTGTCACTACAGAAAAAAGTGAAACAACTGTAGCTGATAGTAGTTCAAATGCGCCCACCTCAATGCCAATGAGTGAAAGATTCACCGCCGAAAAGCTAACAACAGACAAAGCAGCAACCAGTATTTTTGATTCTACTTCAGTTGAATCAACCACGTTCGTAGAAACTGACCAAATATCTACTAAAGACCGTGTTACTACACAAAAGATTGGAACGATCGTAGCTGATCTTAGTTCGACTGCTCCAACTTCAGTGGAAGTAAATGAAGGATTGAGCACCGAAAAGTTAACAACAGAAGGAAGTGTAAGAACGACAATTGGCCCTACTTCGATCGGATTAACAACGTTGGTCACAACTGAACACATAACTAGTAATGGACATATGACTACACAAAAAAGTGAAACAACTGTACTTGATAGTGGTTCAACCGCATCAGCTTCAATTGAAAAAGGTGAAAGGTTGACAACAGAGGAAATTGCAACAAGTACTTCTGGTCTGAGTTCCATAGGATCAACTATGTTGGTAGCAAATGAGGAAATGTCTACTAACGAACATGTTACTACTCAAAAGAGGGGAACAACTGTGGCTGATAGTAGCTCAACCATTGCAGCTTTGTTAAAAACAAGTGAGATATCGACAATACAAGGAATCGCAACGAGTACTCCTGATCCTACTTCGACCGAAATAACTACGTTAGAAGCAAATGAACAGATGTCTACGAATGAACAGATCACAACACAAAAGGTAACAACAATTATGGTTGGCAGTAGTTCTAACGCACCCACTTCAATGGCAACCAGCGAAACACTGAGCTCTGAGCAAATAACCACGGAAGGCATTGTAACAAGTACTCCTGATACTACTTCTATTGGATTAACAACTTTCGGAGTAAATCAGCAAATGTCTACTGGTGAACGTGTTACTACACAAAAGCTGGCAACAACAGTAGTTGATAGTAGTTCGACTGCGCCAACGTCAATTGAAACAAGTGAACGATTATCAACAGAAAAACCAACAACAGAGGGAATCGTAACGAGTACACCTGCTTCTAGTTCAATGGAAACGAGTGAAAGATTGAGCACCGGAAAACTAAGCACTCAGGGAAAGGTAACAAATACGGATGATCCTACTACGGTTGCATCTATTACGATGATCACAAGTGAACAAATCTCTACCGATGAACATGTTACTACACAAAAGAGTGAAACCCTTGTACCTGATATTACTTCAAATGTACACACTTCAGTGGAAACGAGTGAAAGATTAAGTACGGAAGAGCTAATAACAAAAGGAATCGTAACAAGTACTTCTGATCCGACATTCATCAGACTAACCACGTTGCGAGAAAATCAACAAACGTCTAATGATCAACGTGTCACTACAGAAAAGAGTGGAACAACAGTAGTTGATAGTAGTTCAAACGGACCTACGTTAATTCAAACAAGTGAATTATTGCCAACAGAAAAAGTAACCACCGAGAGAATCATAACAACTACGATTGATGCTAGTTCCATGGAATTAACCACGTTGCGCGTAGATGAACAAACATCTACCGATGACCGTGCTACTACACAAAAGGTTGGAACCACTGTAGTCGATCTCAGTTCGACTGCAGCAACTTCGATTCTAACGAATGAAAGATTGAGCAGCGAAAAGCTAACAACGCAAGGAATTGTAACCAGTACTTCTGATCCGACTTCCATTAGATTAACTACGCTGGTCACGACGGGAGAAATAACAACTAATGGACATATTACTACACAAAGAAGTGGAACAACTGTAGTTGATGTTACTTCAAATGGACCCAATTCAATGGCAAACAGCGAAAGATTGAGCACTGGAGAAGTGACCACGGAAGGAATCGTAACAAGTACTGTTGATCCGACTTCAGTTGCATCTACTACGAAGGTCGCAAGTGAACAAATCTCTACTGATGAACGCATTACCACGCAGAAGGTTGGGACAACTGTAGCTGATATTACGTCAAATGGGCCCACATCAATTGGAACTAGTGACAGATTCACAAGAGAAGGAATAGCAACAACTACACGTAATCCTAGTTCAATTGCATCCAGTACGTTAGTCACAAGTGAAAAAATGTCTACTATCGACCGAGTCACGACAGAAAAAAGTGCAACAACCATGATTGGGGTGACTTCGACTGCACTGACTTCAATTTCAACCAGTGACCGATTGAGCACCGAAAAATTAACAGCAGAACGAACCGTAACAAGCAGTGTTGATCGTTCTTCGATCGGATTAGCAATGTTAGTGACTAGTGAACGGATGTCTACTGATGAACAGGTCACCACAGAAAAGGTAGCAACAACTGTAATTGATAACAATTCGAATGGGCGTACTTCAATTCAAACAAGTGAGAGATTGACAACAGAAGGAATGGTAAGAAGTACTCTGGATCATACTTCCAGCAAATTAACGACGTTGGCCACAAGTAAACAATTGTCTACTGGTGAACATGTTACTACCCAAAATGATGGCACAACTGTAGTTGAGAGTAGTTCGGCTGTACCAAGTTCGATTCAAACCAGCGAGAGATTGACAACGGAAATACTAACGACTGAAAGAAGTGTAACAAGTACTCCTGATTATACTTCGATTGGAGTAACCACCTTAGGAGGAAATCAAGAAATGTCTACTGGTGAAGATGTTACTACAAAAAAGAGTGGAACAACCATGATTGGTGTTAGTTCGACTGCACCGACTTCAATGTCAACTAGTGACCGATTGAGCACCGAAAAATTAACAACGTTGGTTACAACTGAACAAAGAACTACTAATGGACATATCACTACACAAAAAGGTGGAACAACTGCAGCCGATGTTACTTCAAAAGGACCCACTTCAATGCCAACCAGCGAAAGGTTGACAACCGAGGAAATCGCAACGAGTACTCCTGCAGTGGCAACGAGTGAAGGATTGGCAACAGAGGAACGTATGACAACAGAAGAAGCAGTTACAAATCTTGGTGATAAAACAACAAATGCTCCGACTTCTTTAGTTGAGACAGTAGAAAATACAATAACTATAGATGATCTTAGTTCAATTTCGATGAGTTTAATCACAAGCAGTAGCGATTGGGTGACGATGGAAACAATAGATGGATCTGGTGTAGTAAGTGCAATGGAAGTGATAGATTGAGCAGCGATGGTTTTAAAATGATGTATTTCTTTTTTTTTGAAATAAAGACTATTGAGTAAAATAAAAAGATAATGTTTTAGAAATACATTGTGCATGATCATGTGAAAGATGACGTTATCTTATCATCTTATTTTTGCATATATCATCGTACTGATAAGTCTTGTATATAAAGAAGAGCATGTTGTTTTCTCAGTAGTGTATAAGTAAAAAAATGATGAAATCTATTGCTATTGTTGTTTTTGTTGCATTACATGCAACCTATGGTGCTATTGCTCCAATTCGATGTGCAATGCAATTACGTGCTGCTGGGCTCTCATCGAATTACAATGAAAGTATTGGCCATGCAATTCATTCGATGACCGTTCAAGGTTTACAACTTTTTAATCCACGTGCCAATGAATTAAATCGAGTTCCCACCGTCAATCATAATCTTCATGATACAGCTCATGGTAAAGTTCTTATGTATGCACCTAATGATCCACTTCCATCAGATTATTTCGATTTTACAATGAATATGATCGATAAAATCTTATCGATGGTTGGAAAATCAGATGATGGTCTCGGTGCTCATTGGTCTTCAACTGAACGTATTGTTCATAAATTTCATATGCACGATTTATGGCTTCGTCTTCAAAAAGAAGTTCGAGAACTTTCACCTAAACCAAGCGCACCTGTTTGCAACTGTGTCTTAAATGTGGAATCAAATGGTATCCTCAAAGCAGTTCAATGGATTGCTGAACATTACGAATCAGGCACACCCATTACACTTCTTGATCGTCCTGTTCCAAAACTCGTCGATTCAGATTCATGGGACTTCTGGAAGAACGACCTTCTTCACTATTATACACCTGAAGCTCTTCATGATGCTGCTGTTTACCTTTATTGTGCAACAAAAGATTTTTAAGGACACAAATAAAATAAACTATCTAACTAACTAGTTCGTCATGTAACAGGAGAGAAAAAAAATCGATTTCTATCTTCGTTGTCAATAATTAGATACCAAACAAGGACATCTCCTTAATATTCATCGTTGTTATTTGCAATACAACATCTAGCGAAAAGAGAAAAAAAATGCTCTGGTTGTTAAAAATCAAATATTGTTCCGGTCGAACGATTCTACACTTAAATATACGTTCATCTTACTTTCGATTTTTTCTCTCTTCGCCTATCATTACTATTGCTTTTCGTTCTGTTGAATCAATCAAGCAATACACATACGTATACAAATAGAAAAAACCGATATCAACATTCGAACAAGCCAAACACCAAAACACAAATATTGTACGACAGATTATCAATGTGGAGGCCAAACTAATCAACAATGCCTGAAGTAGTTAATTTCGAAATCATTGGCTTAGAAGACATCGGAAAAGATATTCTTAAACCATCTTCTCTCCAACGTCAACCAAGCAAATTATCCAAAGCTGATGTCGAAAATTTAACACACTATCTACATCGATATCACCAACCATTACCAAATAAAAAATCCAATTTTGAAATCGTATCAACGAATCCATCGACTCATCATCATCGTTATCATTCGCATAATTACATTAATATAACCGATGATTTCCATTCAGATCGACCATTAACAGATATCTACCATTATCATCATCATTATCGACGACGTCATCATCATCATCAACAAGCTAAACAAGCACCTGAACCAGTGACGACGACGACAACATCAGCATCGTCGAACGAATATCAATCACTTGCACTTGAAATTGCATCATGTGGCATGAAAAAAAATACACGATTGCCTGTACCAGTTGAAAACTTCTCGTTGATCGACGGTTCTTTCGGCGATGATGCTGGATTTACAACACGATCGAACGAACAAAATTTTCTAGGAATTTCCGATGGTGCTGGTGGTAATGCAATGTATGGTTTCGATCCTCGTTTATTTTCGGAATCATTAATGCGTCACTGTTCAAATCTTGCACGAACAGGCAAATATCCTACAAACGAACCGAAACGTCTTCTCTGTCATGCATTTGATCGTGTTCAAAATGAAAATTGTTTCGGTAGTGCAACGGCATGTGTCGTCGGTATCGATTGTCATAATGGGCAACTTCATTCAGTTAACATTGGTGATTCAGGTTACGTTATTGTTCGTAAAGGTCAAGTTGTTTATCGATCACGTTCACAGAAAATGAACGGTGATTGTCCAAGACAATTAGATGTTTATCCATGGACAGCATCATTAAAACAGAAAGGACTTAATTATACTCAAATATCGTATGTTTATTAAAAGGACAACGAAAAAAAAAAGAAATAAAACTAATTAATATTTCAGGAGTGCTGATGCAATTTGTCAAAAGTTTCAATTAGAATTAGATGATATCGTTATTTTATCAACCGATGGTCTCTTCGATAATATTCCCAATCAATTGATCGAAAAAATTCTTGCTAAAGTTTAACATGATTTGAAAAAACAAAAATTATTTAATCAAATCGTTTTTTTTTCCTTCTAGCATACGTCCATTAAACAAGCAGCTAATCATCTTGTTAATCATGCTATTCGTTTTTACATTAAACCAGATGATATTCTTGTAATTATGGCACGTCTAACAACAGCTGACGATAGTTCGTTGAAACAAAAATGAACAATTTTTTTTGTTGTTGTTGTTGTTGTCTGAAATCTGACTAAGATATGACAGGTTTTATTAAAAGATACAGTTCTTTTGATTCATATGGATTTGTTAGAATAATTTCTAATTCGTATTGATTCGATGTTGTAAAACGAAATGTTTCGCCTTGTTCAACTTGTAGAACGCGTCGTTGACAATCATAAATTATAGCCGTAATTTGAGCTGATGTATCGAATGATTCATCATTTCGATGCACTTTTAATGTCCATTTATCATGACTACGTTTACGATAGACAACTTTCCAATCAGCTGTACGATCAATCGATGGTACTGGCGATGAACATGTTTGAACATCAACTTGAATACCAAAACGAAGCGTCGATTGAATATCAACACGATCACTATGCACAAAGAAAAAGCAATAGGCAATAAGAAATAGTTTGTACTCGTACGTTATATTCATTTCTGTATATTCTCTTGGTAAATACCAATCTAATGGTAAAAATTCCGGTTGATTACAATTTTGTCTCAATGGTGCCAATGTATGAAATCGATAGGCTTGAGATAATAAACGTTGAAGAAGTGTTTGTACTTGTTGATTTGTATTCTTTTGATAGAATGTTGACTGTTCAATTTGATATAATTGTTGTGGTAACATTTGAGAAAAACGTATCAATGGTAATAATTCATTGGCATACGTTGTTATCAATGATTCCGATGATTGTGTTAATAACCATTCGATAATCGATTGATATAAACGATATTCATTCGAAATGACAATATTCGATTTCAATAATAAATCTCGAAGAAAATCAAATTCACATCGAAACCATTCGATTTGATTATTCGATGAGATTAAATATTCCATATTCCAGCCGACTGTTTTCATGCAAGCATCACGTAAATCATCGAGAGCAAATTCTTTCGCTATCGAATACCAAAGAATACCATTACGAACATGTGGCGGTTTAGCTTTCATTATCATAAATTGTGTACATAATTGACGAAGACTAAAATATAGAAATTATAATTATATCTCAACGAGAAAAATAATCAATCCTACGATTGAACATTGTATTTATCCGAAAGATAGAGTAAACCGATAACGTTCGATTCATGTAAGGTTATTTTAGCTGTATAGAAAAATTGTAAGAACCGTTCGAATACTTCATTTTGACATTGTTCTTGTTCTTCTAATTGAACTTCATCATCGGTCGATGTCCAATGTTGTGAATAGAGTAATGTTGCTAGAACATCACTGGATTTTGCTAAGATAAATTTATGTGCATGATAACGATGTTTACCAACTCGAAGGCAAATATCGGATAATTGTGAATTATTGAAAAATTTACTCGTTAATTCAATATGTTCATCTTTAGCATTCAATGTAATTTCATCCGATGAAAATACATTTGTTGTTGTTGTTGAATCAATTAATTCATCAACTGAAATATCTGTAGTCGAAGAATTCGGAAGATTTAATGAAAATAGAACCTGTTCGGCAAGAAAATCATCATCCATTTTGATTATTATTTTATCTTTTTTTTCCTTCCTTTCCTTCATTCGTTCTTGTGTTTGTTGAAAGATATGATCAGCCAATCGATTAACAAGATTTCTACATCACATCCGGGATGTCACTATATAACATACGTGTTGCTATTTATTAATTTGCTGAATTAAAAAAAAAAGTTACAAAAGATTATGTCGAAGACATTGATCGTAACAATGGATTGTGTGTTCTCAAAGCTGCAAGTGTATCTGTATATGGTGCATAGAATGATGAACCGGTTTGTGTTACTTGATCGATTGTACTTGGTAAACAAGATGGTGCTTTTGGTTCTAATGGTTGTTCATGTTGAGAGATTTGTTTGAGATATTCACGACGATCAATGGCATATCGTTCAGCTACTTCTAATGGTACAACTGTTCCTTTAGCTTGTTTCGAAGCAATAATACGTCTATGTAAATGTTCGAAAGGTTTAACCGCATGTAAACTACGATGGAATACAGCTTGAAGTGCAAATTTAATGAAATCTAATGGAACAAACCAAATCATATTATAAATCCAAATAATACCAGCCCAAGTCCATCCACATCCTCGTATGTCCGTAAATTCCCATACGGCATAGACAGCAATGAATGTTGCACATAATTGTGTAAGTATAAACGCAAGAATAAGCCAAACTGTTGGTCGTTCAGTGAAACAGAAACCACGAGAACGTGTTATAAAAATTAAACCTTGACTAATCGATGAAACTTGTAAATAGATCATAGAATGAAGATGATGATGAGTATAACCTCCATCAGCTGTTGCCAATATTGTTTCGACACCAAAAAGTCGTTGAAATAGATCCGTATCGACAACAATAGCGAAGAAAACAATTGTCGATGCAGCTAAATAAAGACCATAGACAATAGCAGAAATGAAAACTTCTTTCAATCGCCATTCATTCGGTTGTGGCGATGGTTCAACACGATCTTTTGATATTGTCATAATTGTTCCATCATTTAAAATTGCCATAATTAAAATCATAAATGGTGGAAAATCATAATGAAATATAAATATAAGTAAAGCAAATGCCACAATGATACGAATTGTTACTGAACATGTATAAATAGCGTAACTCGACATACGAGCAAAGATCTGTCGAGAACCAAGCACTGCATCGATAATCACAGACAAACCGGGCTCAGTCAGAACAATAGCGGCAGCTGAACGAGCAGCATCACTAGCATCTGCAACAGCAACACCGACATTTGCTTTCGATAAAGCTGGAGCATCATTGACACCATCACCTACAAAACAAACAAACAAATTCGATAGAATTTTTTTTTTGTTATTATACCAGTCATAGCAACAAGATGACCCATATCTTGAAGTCGTTTCACAATTTCAAATTTATGTTCAGGAAAAACACTTGCGAAACCATCGGCATTTAAAACTGTTCTATCGACTTCGTCGTCGTCATTATTTTTCTCACGAATTAAATCTTCATAAACATACATCGTATCACCCATGCCCAATCGACGTCCTGTTTCCTTGGCAATTTCTAATTGATCGCCTGTTATCATTTTAACTCGTACGCCTAATTCAACTGCTCGTTTAATTGTGTCAGCTGTATCATCACGTGGTGGATCAAATATAGGTAAAAGACCAATTAATTTAAAACTGTCACCACCATCCGATATAGCAACAGCTAAACCACGCAAACCACGACCAGCAAATTCATTGACATCTTTACGAACTTTATCAACATGATCAACATTTTTACACAAACGTATAATAGCATCTGGCATGCCTTTCGATACTCGATGAACTTTCGAATCTGTTTTAGGATCAAAAGTGATTTCAGTTCGTTTCGTAGTTGGATCAAATGGAACAAAGGATTTAACTGTAATTTCATCGTTGATTGTGTCAGCTTTTCCATAGGATTCTAACACACAAGTATCACTAAGAAAGAAAAAAAACTTAATTTCTTTTATTTGTTATTTCTATTTTCAATATGTACATTGCATCTGGATTATCTCGATTGCACGCATAAGCAGCATATCGAATAATATCATCAACTTCGATATCTGTATATTTAACAATTGTTTCTTTGTCGATGACTAATTTATTTAACGTCAATGTACCGGTTTTATCCGAACAAAGAATTGTTACAGCAGCTAATTCTTCAATGGCAGTAATCCGTGTAACAATCGCTTTACGATCGGATAATTGTTTAGCTCCGATAGCTAATGTAACAGATAGAACAGTTGGCCTAAATAAACAAAATATATATATTCTCACATTTTCAACATCGAAATATCATTATTACATTGCAATAGGTAATCCACCGATGAGAAGTACCAAGATATTATTGATACCACGTCGATAACTATATTGAAATCCTGGATACATAACAATGATTTCTGCAATGATGAATATTCCAATACAGACAATACAAAAATTGCCAATTTTAGCTAGGATACGTTGTAAATGTCCCATTTCATCTTTCGATCCACCAACAATTTGTGCTGCACGACCGAATTGTGTATTTTTACCTGTCGATATAACGACAGCTTCACATTCTCCTTGTTTACACGTTGTTGACGAAAGAATAACATCGCCTATTTTCTTATTAACGGGCAATGATTCGCCAGTCAATGCAGCTTGATCAATTGAAAGAACCCCACCTGGAGAAGAGATAATTCGTGCATCAGCTGGAACAACATTTCCTAATTTAATAGCAATAATATCGCCTGGTACAAGTTGAGTAGCTTCAATAGTTGACCATGAACCATTATTACGTTTAACACGACATTCAGGAGCTAATGATTCCATGAGAGCTTTAACAGCATTGCCCGCACGATACTTTTCAATATAACCAATCGTTGCATTGATTAATAGAAGAAGAAGAATGCCGACAAAATCTGGCCAATCTGGTGGTTCATCGCCGCCATTACTTAGAGCAATAGCTACAATAGCAGCAGCTTCCATAACCCTAAGAAAAAACAGATAAATATGGAAAAAACAAAACGAAAGCTGAATAAAAAAATTTACCAAGAAAGAGGATTCCACATAAATAGAAGAAATTGAATGACTGGATGACGATCTTTATGTTCGATTTTATTTTCTCCAAACTAATATCATAATACAATGTTGAAATCAAACACTCAAAACTTACTTTTTCAACACGTTCTTTAACTTGATCGTCAGTAAGACCTTTAGGTGACGTTCTATTTATATCGAGAAGAAAAACAAACAAACATCTCATTCATATTTCGTTTCGATAGACATACTCAAGTAATTTATAAACTGTATCTACATCGTATTTAGTTAAATCACATTTATCATTGTCATATAGAACTTCGACATCGATTGTTTTCCAATTTCCATCAGGTGGTGATGGTGGTGGGATATCAATTTTTGTTTCCTTTTTATTATTATCATTATCACTCACTTTAAACGAAAACAAAATAGCCAAACAATGTTCCACATGAAGTACATTAACTTACTTCTGATTTATAAATTGATTTGAAAATGTATTAAAAAGCTTAAGAAAGAGCAATACTTATACTCAACGATTTGTCTCTTGTTTACTTAGTATAAAACATCAGGGTCACACAGAATATTGTCACAAATTCTTTTTTTTACTCTTTCCCCTTTTTCGTTTGCACACTTGCGATTTGTATAAATGAGAATTCTTCTATGATTTCTGTTTTTTTGTACACATCATATAAATTATACTCTCGCAATAACTTTTTCCTTCGAATCAAAAGGTATCTTAGTAACGATTATGAAAAAAACAACGAACAATTTTTTTTTATTGAATTCTCAAATATCTTCTTTTGATATTAAGAAGATAAAACCAAATTTCGTACAACTGTATTCGTATCAAAGTTAGCTTTTATGCCAACAGATGCAAGTTCAGCAATTAAATATTGCAAAACATATGGTATTGTGACACGTTGAACAGTATTTGTCGATGTACCACAACAATATCGACAAACATAACCAAATTTCGATTTAACCAACGATAACAATGAACCACAACGCGTACATAAATAGGCACGTGTTTCATCTGAACAATGAAGAAGACGATCGAGAAGAATACCAGCTACACCATGGCCAAGTAGAGCATCACGTTCCATCTCACCAACACGAATACCACCTTCACGACGACGACCTTTGACAGGTTGATTCGTGAGAGCATCAACTGGACCCGTTGTTCGAACCTTTACAATACAAAGAAAACAATCGTTTTTTTTCTCTCGATTTGTTTGTTTGTTTGTTTTAATTTTTACTTGAAATTTATCGCTAACTAAATGTCGAAGACGTTGATAATAAACGACGCCAACAAACACATCGACTTCTAATTGAAGACCAGTTGTTCCACTATACATCGATTCCGTTCCATAGTAACTAAATCCAGCTAAAACAAACAAAATTTCCACTGAATTCATTGATAGAAATCGCGTTGTTTATTCTACCAGCTCGTAGTAATTTTCCATAGTAATCAACAGCTGGATAGTCATCATTGAATTGAAATGGTGTACCATCATGTGAAAGACCATGTAGAACCGATGATTTGCCGGCCATAAATTCGATTAACATACCGATTGTCATACGCGATGGAAAACCGTGCGGATTGAAAATAATATCAGGTACGAGACCCGATTCTGTAAATGGCAAATCTTCAGTTGGATATAAACGTGAACAAACACCTTTTTGACCGTGACGAGAAGAAAATTTATCGCCAATAATCGGTGTACGCTATTCAAAACAAAGAATATATAGAAAATAATGAGTCTTCAGTGTTTTCGAATAAATAGTAATTACCAATATTCGATACATAATCCAAGCTTTTGATTTTGGTAGTTTTCCATCTTCATCTCCAACGAGTGTAACTGACATGATGTGTGCTGGTTCTTTTTTATGGTATCGAACTGTTTTATATTCTTGTGTTAGAGTATTTAAATAACAACAGAGAACTTCATCGGGTTGAATCGTCGAACCGATAACTGGTAGACCGTCAGCATCTAAATGACGCCAATTTGGATTTTTAGTATCCAAAGCTAGAAAATTGAATACAAAAAAATAAATATCGAAATGAGAAAATTAATGATTTTTACAAAATATGAGCGGATTTTTTCCTTGATCATTTTTATCCGTGACTAGTTCTTGTAAATCCACTAACTTTAAGTGAAAAAAAAACCAAATACTTCTTAACAAAAAAAATCATCTCTCCTACTTCTGATGCATAAATAGCTCCATGTGCAAAGCCTCGTTCAACTGAACTTTTATTGATAACCATTGCATCTTCCATATCATATCCCTAGAACACGAAATTCATCGATTTCCATCTCTCAATCGTCATTACTCACTGTATACGATAATACAGCAACAATCGCATTCGTGCCCATCGCATAATCATCCAATGCATGTTGAGTATAAGCTTTGTTTCGTACTAACGGTGCTTGCGGTGTAGTAATGTAATATAATTTATTATCATTTCGTTTTCGATAGGCTAATGTCGGTGTGCCCATTGTTTGTTTACCCATTTGACATTGATACATATTACGTGGCGATTGATTGTATTCACTGAATGGTGTTAAACTTGCTGTTATCGAAAGAAAACTATATTGATTTAGTTCTTGATGAGTTGTATACTAAGCACAAGACACGATAGCGTAAGTTTTTGCAAAAATAAAAGAAATACATACGCCCTGTACGAATTCATCGTGAGTAATGCAGACACCGAGATAAACTTGTTCGAATGTTCCGATGTATTCAGTTGTTTTCGTAATTAAATTCATTACGGGACGAATCATTCGAGCTGGTGTCGTGAAAATGAATAGACCTGGATAGAGTGTATATAAACCGTGAGGTTCTTTAGGTACGAGAACAATTTCTGCATGTTCGGATACACCTTGTCGACGTCGTTGGCCAGTAGCTTTATCAAAACGAAGTTGAGCAGCGATTAATACGGCTCGATTATCATCAATAAATCTACAGTAATTAATTTCATTTTAAATTTAAAAAAAATCGTTTTTTCTTACCCAACAACTTGCCCATCAACAACAACATCGTAACAATCGACATCGATCGGTGGTGTTCGTCTCATTCCATAGGAAAGCAATGTGTCAGTTAAAGCATCCAGAGCTGAATTCGTCGATAGATCTTGTGTCAATTGACATGACATACAAAGATGATTGAGTAAACCACAGAGAGAACCATCAGGAGTGTGAACAGCACAGAGAAAACCCCAGGCTTCAGGTAGTAATTTACGTACGGATGTTGTTTTCGCTTCTGTGAACGCGTCACCACGATGTACAGAACGAAAATGCGATATAAAACGAAGAATATTCAAACGTTCGGCGATGATTGAAAAGCCGCTTGACTAGAAAAAAATGAATTTTCAATTGAAACTAAAGAAAACAAAAAAAAAACCAACTTGTCGTAAACCGAGATTTGTTTTCGATGTTAAATTTCCTGTTGCTAGAAAATGTTCAAATGCTCGAGCAATCTGTTCTTTATCCATTGTATCCATTGCTAATCGCAATTCTACATCATCAAAAACACACGAATATTTCCCATTCAAATAGAATTTTCTCTTCGTTACTCACTTGTTGTTATCGATGCATCGCCCGATGTTTTCGTACTTTTATTTAATTTGTTAAATGTTTCACGTAATGAAATCAACCAGGTTTCTAATCGTTCCTATTCAACGACAAAGTGTCAAAGACAAATTTCATATGAATTTGTTTTGTTTTCTTACAGATAATAATGCGAGATAAACATGGCCTGGTAGAAGAAGTTCATGCATCGATGGTGCATCTTGATCTTCAGCTTTACATTCATCACGTACGTAGGTAAACAATTTACGAATCATAAAACTAAACGAAAATCAATGATTAGAAATTTAAAAAAAAGAACTAGAAATTCGTTGTTCAATACGAACACGAGCATATTGAATTTGGCTTTGTTGTTTTTCAAATGAATTAAAACGTAATTATCAAGTAAATAACGTGCGATCTCTGCATTCGTATGCCAAGATGGTCGTTGAAATCGTGTACGAAAATGTGAGCCAACATATTCGACGATTAACTGACGAGTTATCAATGGTTGTTCACACGAATAAGTTTTCTGTAATTGACGGAGCATATATTTAATATTACTAAAAACGAACAAAAAAATAAATAGATCGTTCGAGAGAAGATGTAACATACTTATCGAATGCCGTATTGTTTTTATAAGCACCACGCGTGAGACTTGCATGGATTTCTCGATCCGATGTATTTTCGTCGGCTAACATTTTAAGGATCATAATCACGGGAATAAAGTACATTGCTTTACGATACATAAAAGCAAATGTTATAGCACCAGTATCCAAATAATGAAGAGTATTTTCCTATGAAATCGATAAAAAAAAAGAATTGAAATCAATGATTTTTTTTATTGAATTCAACTTACAACACCTCGTTGATCATCGGATACACAACGAATTTGAATACCACGATCAGAAAATCCAGGACCTCGTTGACGCCATCGTCCACGAGACATAGCTATTGGCTAGAAACAATCAATTTAGTTTTTCATTCAACATCGATTTAACTCACATAATTTCGTCTTGTCATTGTTAATAAACGTAAAATACGTTCGTAACCTTTAACAATAAAATAACCACCATTTTCATTGGGTTCCTCGTTTTTCGAACATAAATCTTTCGTTGTCATATTAGCTAGATTACATGCATCACTCTATGAAATCATTCAATTGAATTTTTCCAAATAGAAACTTGAAAGTTCATCTCATACTCGAACCATCACCGGAATCGAACCGAGATTTCGATCGAATGATTCTCGACCAATTAGTTTACCATTTTGATCGCATATTTCAGCAAGAACACGAGCATGTAATGTTCCTGAATAAGTACTTTTGCCCATACGAGCCTAGATAATCAAATAAAAATCAATCAATCAATGAATCAAACGATTTACTTCAGTAGGATAAACGTAATGACTTAGACGGTTAGCACCAGCAACAACTTTTGCTTTAGGTCGAGCAATTTCTAAACTCTTTATTGACAAAATCAAAAGACAATAAGATTATAAACATGAGAATTGTAATTGACATACAATGAATTTGAGTTTAATTCGAGTTTTTGTACTCGTTTCGAATTCTAGTGGTTCGATGGTCTAGAGAACAAACGAAAAGAAATGTTTCTACGTATCGTTGAGAATTTCTTCGACTTACACCAGCTGCTTTCATTAAACCTTCTTTAAGCATCCAATTAAATGAATCAACATGTGGTCGAGTTATATCACACATAGCCTTAATTAATAAAAGAAATATTTTTCCAAAAAAAAACCAAAATATTCGAAAGTATCATTATCAACTTGAATAGGTCCATCTTTATTATTGAATGTTTTCGTTAGATATTCGAATATTTCATCCTGTTGACGATTCGACGAGGTGATTTCAATTGAACTTTTCGACTCACGAGATTTTTTACCCATTTCTCTAGTAAATAACCGAACCAAAAATGAACAAAATTCGTTCGAATATCCATAGAATATCGAAACATTCTTCTATTGGTTACAAGTATTCTTCGAAATAAACCAATTAAAGAATAGACAAAAGGTGGCTATCGAACCGAATTCTTTTCATTTGAATACGGAAGAAAAAAACGTTTTCGTTTTTGTCTTTGATTAAGAAATTGAATTCCATGAATAGGACTGATACAAAAAGCAAAAAAGAATGGCGACGAGAGTGAGATTCGAACTCACGCGGGCAGAGCCCAATAGATTAGCAGTCTATCGCCTTAACCGCTCGGCCATCTCGTCTGTAACTTTTTTTCTAAATATACATTTGCTCTTCTGCATGATTACTCTGATTTCTTTTTTCGAATAATAATTTTTGACTTGTTATTAAAGAAACCGTAAAATATTTCAAAAGAATAACTTCATTTTATAGCCACATCAATTATTCGTCAAAAGGTAAAAATTCGTTACTATTTGAAAAAATAAAACCATCTAACAATCGTTTTGATTCTTGTTCTTAAAGTACTAATTGCAATTTACAGAACAAATTTCACACGCACACACAAAGAAAACAAGTCAATCATAGTCAATATTCATTGTTAAATTTGAAGGACAAGAAGGAGACGATGTTTTTTCATAACGTCTCCTTCTTAATCTTCTCTATTAGTTCGATAAATAGTTAATATCCATAGAGATTGTATTTCAATCCATGCTTTTGCATCGGTATCATTCTTGTAGAATTGATTAACGGGGGCAATGAAACTGTACAAGGTAATTTTTTCTGTCGATAACGACGTGGCAAAACTGTTTGTTCAGGATACGAAACGAGAAAGAGATTCGTAGGTGTCGGCAATTGATAAGAGGTTTCTTGAAGAATAATTGCTTGATTTTGTATATGACGCATTTGTTGCTAGAAGCAAAATAGACCATTAAATGTCTATAGGAAATCTGTGATTAAAACGGCGTGTACCTTTCTGACTCGTCGTTTAAGTGACGTTATATGGTCGGTCGACCGATTTATAGTGCTATTCTTCACATAATGATTGTCTCTTCGAAGAGAATTCGATAGTTTACTTGATGAATCTACAAAGTATATTTCGAGAATAAAATCTTCGAATTGATTTGTAAAACAATACCTAATTCATCGAGAGAAATTTGTTGATTATCAAGAATTGTCGATTCATCACTGTATAATTGTGAAGTTAAATTCGAATCGTCCAATGAATCCGATCGACTATCATCGCTTGTTGTTTGATACTTATTCGGTAAGATAGGTTTGAGCCGAGTTAATAGTAATCGATGCCAATCATTGGCATAGATCGTTGCTGAATTCGTTGAATTCTTGAATTAAAAGATGAAAAGAAAAGCCAAAGATATAATTTCAATCAAACCTTGCTCGAAAAGATCTCATTTACGTGATCTCTATGTTTTCGATATTTTCGTTTCAAATTTCTATTCGATGTTTCGCTTACAATTTCGTCCATAATCATTCAAGTCTTTTAAGGGTATGTGTGTTGACTTACGAGATTAGAAATATATATATATATATATATATGTATGTATATGTATAAGAAAAAAGAAAGAAAAGAGCTTATTTAAATAAAATAACACTTCATGGTCTACTCTCTTTTCATTTCTCTTCTCCCATTTTTTTTTTCATTGGTAATTTCGTTTTTCTTTCTTCTTTTTTTTATATTTCGTCTCATTTCGATCAAGTAAAAAGTAAACGAACAAAATTGAAATAATATACGAAAATTGCTCATAATAACAACTCGAAAACAATGACAGGCGTTTTGTGAAGCTTAAAACTTTTTTATTTTGCTTTTTTTGTACGATGAGAAAAGAGAAAATTCTACGAGACAGATGAAAAAGAAAAGTAGTTTAAATACGAATTGGGGCGTCTACTGTTTGTGTTGCATGACTGATAAACGTTGGATTTGATACTCGAGCCGAATCCTTGTCTGAATGATCTAAATTATATTCCGCTGTTCGATTTTCATTGCAATAAACATGATAAAATACGACGACACATAATGGAATGAGTATAACTATGATCAATAGACAAATAATTGCATAAATCAAATCTTAAACGGAAGAGAAAATCGATCGATTATGAAAACCTTCAAATTCACATACTGTTTTTATTTTTAAATAAATCCCAGATACTTTTGTTTCCTGTTGATTGCTCATCGGTAACATTTTCGGTGATATTTAAAATGATATCGATTTCTGTATCATTAAGAGGAGCTGTATCGACGATTTGCTGAACATCAGACGAATCTAATTCGATAACTGGAGCTGGGACTGTGCTCGATGATTGTGATACGACAGCCATAGGTATAACTCGAAAACAGAGAGGTAATTTAACGACACTGCTACCTTCGTAAACAACAAGATTCTCTCCATCGAAACGACGATATCGTGTCGCACTGAAACCTTCGGGAACAGACAAACTGAATTCATCGCAATCGGAACCATATTCAACTCGAATTGGCAGATTATCATTAATATCAGTCACAGTTAAATGACCTTGGAGAAGAATAACTTTAACTTGTTCAGCTGGTCGTGTTTGTTCATTGCTAAGTGCCATGTCAACTCGTCGACCACCAGTTACAGCAATTGTTAAATGTTCGATTTTGTTTGTTGATTTCAAGTATGGTGACAATTGAAGACGATCTTCGTTGGCTATATTTTCTTCAATTGCACAAAATAAACGTGTGAAACCTGTTGCATAACATCGATTGAGACCAAAATGTGGCATATAGGAATGACATGTTCCTGGGCCGGAATCTAATATTTTCCATTCTAAACCGTTTGCTGATAATTCAACATCGTACAACGTACAGAAATCTAGAGAAATCAATGAATTTTTTTGTTTTCTATCGATTGTATTTTACATACTGGGTGCACTTCGATGTATATTTATATCGAAATGATAGAGATATGGTAATTTATGAAAATTTTCCGCTAGTTCTCGTGAAATATCAGCTTGGTTGAGAAGATCTCGTCGACTAACTTTCGATCGTCCCTGTTTATCTTCTTCGTATGTTGGCAAACGAAGACGTAATGTTGCTTCTGCAGTTTGTTTTGGTTGATATTTTGGTAATTGAAGATCAATGTAAAGAGATGGGACATCATTGGTTGGACGTGATGCATAATACCGTGATAAAAACGTAAAATCTAAATCATATGCTCCAACTAATGAACTTGTGACAATAACGACATTTTTTCTACACGAAAAAAAAAATTAATAGAAATATTGAATGACAAAGAAGAATAAATCGTATGTTTACCGTTGAACAAGTGTTCGACCTTCGAGAATTCGTTCGAGATACTCCGGATAGAGAAATATATCCGACGAATTGGCATGTAAAATCAGTAGACCAGGACATTCATTACAATAGTTTTTCTTTTCAATAACTCTTCGATAGGTTGCATCATAATCGTTGATGATACATTCTGTACTTTCTCGTACGTAACCTGATTGACGATCAGGCATAATTTGATATCGATGAGGACCTTGTCGTTTGACTTGACATTCACTATTCGTAAATGGTAAACGACAACAACTACTTTGAACAAGCGTTGGTAAAAGAAGTAAATACACAAAAACAAACATCACGACTAATTGATCGAAGGAAAATGAAACAATACGAAGTATATTAATCTCTGATTCTTCGAATTGAGATAAGCGCATACGTGATTTTATGTTTCACTGATGATATGTACAGTAGAAAATAGAAGAACAAAAAAGAAATGCTACATTTTTTTTTGTTTTTCTTCTGTTGAAAGCTGCATTTATCAGCTATGTATATATCGTTCTATTCGGTAGACTTTTGTTTATTCGTTTCTGTCGACGAACATTCTGTTATCAATTGATGAAAAAAATAATATTTATGTTCGTTGAACTCGGTCGATATGAATCGAAGAATATTTTTAGATTTAATTTCACGCAGTTGCTTTAATAGGATGGATCGTACTGTGCACATTTCATTTTATTTTCAATGAAACATATAATTAAATAAAATCGTTTTATAGAGAAACTTTTGATGTCGATGAAAGGAAGCCAAATTTTATCTATAGAAAAGGAATTAATTGTAAAAAGAAATATTCAACAGATAAATACAAGAGACAGAATGTTATGCTATTTAAAATACTTCTTCGTGTTGTTTTGTTTGAAATGTTACAAATGCATTCGATTAATCATATTCATTGTTTATATTTCGCTTTTTTTGTCTCTCTCATGACCTTAACATGAAAATGTTTTTTTCGTTGAAATTGATGAAAGTTTATTTGAAGATGAGAAAAGTAAAAGTATCAATCAATCAATGATTTCATTTCAAATGGCTATAAGAAAGTAGAATGAACAAAGGAAATTTTGAATTAATATCGAATTTCATCATTATCATCATCATCGTTATCACGACTATCGTCGACGATATTTCGACGTTCAGAATATGTTAAATCGTTAATAAGATGAAATGCTTCTCGAACTTTTTGTTTTTCTTCACTGGATTGATCACTTTCTTTGACTTGAATCGGAAGAGAATGAATTTCTGATGATCTTTCGGCACTATCATCATACGATTTCGAACGAATAGAATCTGATTCATCGAACTCATCGTTGCTTTCCGATGCAAAACTATTCATTGCTATTCAAAAACAAATAATAATAAACAGCTGAGAATAAAATTGATCTTACGATTTGCATTGGAATTGTGTATCCAAAGATAAATCAAACTAATCGATAGAAAAATTAATAATTTTTGCATGTTATTCTATCTTTCAATGTAGTAGAATTCGAATAAAGGCGTTTAACAACATTGAATGACTGTAATATATATATACACGGAACAAGATAAGAATGAAATAAATGCACTATGACGTCAGCTCAATGTGAAATGCCATAGAAATTTAATTTATTATTCGAGGGGGAATGTGTATATATACATTTTGAATCATAGTTTATTCCCTTTGTTTTACAATCAAACAACGTCAAAGATAACATTAGAACAAAGTTCATGTGATTGAAATTTTTGCAAACGATGAAGAAATATTTATTCATGACACAAGAATAAACTTGTAGGAATTTGTGTTTATTTATGTTTTCAGGTGTTTTATGAAAAAATATCGTATGATAAGGATGATTGACATCTAGCTTTTTTTGCTACAAGTCAATCGATATTATTTTGACAGAATCCAATTTTCATCAAGAAAAATTTCGAAGCGTGAACGACGCTTTTTAATCCTCATTATGTTTTTTTTCATCAATGTCAAAACATACTAATGAAAAGATTATAGGCTTGATACGAATAAAGTTGAAAGGTAAATATATTTTCGAAAACGTAATAAATCAATGAAACTAGCTTATGGTCTGTGATATTTCTCACTGACAGATTGTTATCATTTAAATACGTTTTTTTAATAAATGATCTACGTATTCAATCTTTTATTGAAAAACACCACGAATCATTTAAAGGAAAAACAAGAAACACTGAAACACAGCCAAATATAAATGCGTCTTTTCGTAACTGGGAAAGGAAGATGATGCGATACCATCTTCGCTGTAGAGATATTTATAATTAACTTAAAGAGATGTTGTTACACCAAATCCAATAGGAACACCTTGTATTCCTCCAAGACCACCACCAAAACCACCGCCATAAGGTGAAGCACCGAATCCAGTAGCACCATAGGGTGAAGCACCGAATCCACTAGCACCATAGGGTGAAGCACCGAATCCACTAGCACCATAGGGTGAAGCACCGAATCCACTAGCACCATAAGGCGAGGCACCGAATCCACTAGCACCGTAAGGTGAAGCACCGAATCCACTAGCACCGTAAGGCGAAGCACCGAATCCACTAGCACCATAGGATCCACCAAATCCACTAGCACCGTAAGGTGAAGCACCGAATCCAGTAGCACCATAGGG
>ERZ778023.2437-NODE-2437-length-22713-cov-55.416895_pt1 | contig 22713 bp, 20 predicted proteins | sample MGYA00375753_ERZ778023 | MGnify/ENA primary metagenome ERZ778023 (study PRJEB29350, sample SAMN05389822) | bioreactor metagenome | isolation source: Ammonium sulfate bioreactor | place: South Africa: University of Cape Town | collected 2014-04-04 ... | reverse complement strand
TGACATCTATTTTCGCTGAATAAAAGAAAAAATATTTTTTCTGTCGAAAATTTCAATCAGAAAAACGAAATAAAAAAATATTTTAGATTTTAAAACTCGACGATTGTCTTTTTTTCGTATTCATTTGAACGCACACACAACAAAAAAACTTGCGGGTTCTTTGTTTCAACGATGTTCATTGTTAAATCTCAGCGTTCATTTTCTCAATCATTGTCTGCTAACTATGGATTCGACACATATTGTAATTCCATTCGATTTTCCGTTTGCTATCTTAGGTAGATTTGAGTTGAGTTGCTCGTTCGAAAGATTATTCATCATGAAATTCATTTAGAACATCGTCACAATGCCGATCCGAATAATAAACTTGTTTATGCCGTAGCTGATGGTCAATATACCTACGGACCTTTATCATTGTTTCAATTTCATAACGATGAAAAATATTCGAAAACGTATGCTGAATAGATTTTTTTCTTTTGTGGAAAAAACGAACTGTTTTTGGTTTAGAATTCGTGATGACGAATTACCGATTTCGTTACCATGCAAAGTAAGTTCGACAATGTGTGCAGAAGATTGATTGATTGATTGATTGTTTTTTTAAAGGAATATTATATTGTTGAATCAGGCTTTTCGACTGATGATGCAATTGAAATCATTGATGAAAATCGTGGAATTATTTATGTCAAAGAAATGCTTCCGATCGAAGATGAAAATGAAACATTCGAACAAGAACCTGAACAAGGTTTGTTTATCGAAGATTTTAATCGAGAATTTCAATCGATTTGTTTTATTTAGTTCAAATGAAAGAATTGTTCAAAGAAATGGCTCAATGTAAAAACGAAATTCGTAGTTTAAAATCTCTCGTATGAATGAATTTCGATTATTGTTTAAAAGATTCACTTTTGTTTTTATCATTTAGGTTTTATCCGAAAATCGTTTCTCGAAACGTCGATCAACATCAACCGGTACGCATTTTTTCTTTTTATTTCTCTGTCGTAATCCGTGAATTTAGATTCACCCGGCTGTCGAAACAACGAAAACAACGCCAAATGGATCCGTGGCGGTGCCGGTAATCGTTGGGCAAGCAACGGTCATATGTCGGACGATGGCGGTGTTTCAACTCCATTGCGTTACAACAAAACAACAACAACCACCGGCATTCGTAAACCTCAACAAGTTCAATCGACAATCGTTCAACGAAGTGTTTCATCGACATCAGCAAATAAAAATATTCTCACACCACTTCGAAATAAACCGGTAACAACAACGACAATGCCAGCATCGAAATATGCGACACCAATGCGAACAACAACGACGACAGCATCGGCAATTGCAACGACAACGAAACGAGTCGTTTTGAAAAACGTGAAATCATCGGGCTATGGACAATTTAGTGCGATGAATAATACGACAACGACGATTAAGAAACAACAACAACAACAATTGAATACACTTGCGACACCGGGCCGATCGTTTCGAAAATAGAAATTCTTTTTCTTCGTGCATTTCGTTCGTGAGAGAGAAATATTCGTGTATAGTTCGTAATTAACTTTATAAATAATTCGATTTGTGTTAGATTAAATTCAGAGAACAAAATACCCCCAAAAAAAATGCTAAATTGTATTTTCATCTCTATTATCGTGTTTGTGAAAATAAATTGTATAGTTATTTAGAAAGAAAAAAAAACAACGAATCATATATCGAAATGACTGGATAATCCTTGATCTGAGATAGATCTAGGGCGTAGTGATATCGATATCGATATCTTTCTTCGTATTCTGTGTATATAAATCGTTCGATTCACGATTTAATCTTACTTTTCTTCTTAAATTTTATCGATAGAAATGCATTCGTCTTTGACTTGTTTAGTTCTTGCTTTATGCATCACAAGTTTTGTTTCAGCTGACTTTCCATTAGTCGGCGTTGTTTTACTTCAATCAGCACCTCAATATGACGCTTTTGGCTCGGTTACACTCACTCAACAAAATGAAGGAGCACCAGTTATTATCGAAGGAGTTATCTTTAATCTCAAACCAAACAGTCGTTTCGGTTTACATGTTCACGAACAAGGTGATCTTACAAATGCTTGTTTAAGTGCTGGCGCACATTTCAATCCCTATATTCAACGTGTTAGTAAATTGTGTTGCTACGATTCGATTTGTTTTTTGTTTGAAAAACTTTTAGCATGGCAGCGAACGAAGCACTGAACGTCATTGGGGCGATTTCGGCAATGTTGTCAGTGATCAATTAGGTAATGCACGAGTATTTATTGAAATTCCTCGAGCATCATTAATTGGCGTTGATGGAGTGAGTTGTTTAGTGTTGCTGTATTTATTTTTGTTTTTCTATTATTTAGTACTTTGGTCGTGCTCTCGTTCTACATGAACGTGAAGATGATCTTGGTTTAAATCAAAATGAACGTAGCATGAAAACAGGGTAAGAAAATCGATTTTAGTTTGATGTATTATTGAATTTCTTCGAAATTGAAGTGATTCCGGTGAACGTATTGCTTGTGGTGTTATTGGTATTCGTAAGCCAACTGCATTTTTACCTGTTTCACAACAAGCTCAATGGATGCGTCAACAATTCCATCAATAAAAAATCCTGAAGAACAGAATCATCGACTGTGATATTCAGTTTTTTTCTTGTTTTGTCTGATTTTTTTTTGTTTTCATCAGCGTGCACTAAGATTGAATTTCATCTTTCGTGCATTGCAAAGATTTCATTTCTTTTTATAATAAAAAAGAAGGATCAGTTGAGTAAAAGTCACTTTTTTTTATTAGCATGATCAATCAGCATACTGTATGTTTTTGAATTAGAAAACGTACTGCTCTGTGGACTCTTTGATTATTTAGACTGTAGCTTCGACAAGAGTTAGTAATTGGGATATAACGATAGATAATTCACGTCGTGTGAGTATCTGAGAGAGATGTTTTGCTGAAAAAATGATTTTTATTTGTTTTTGCGAATTAGCTATCCTCATCATTAGAATTGCAACAACCACATTTATGGGAATCGACGTCGCCTGTACCATCGCCAACTTTAACAAAAAATCAATTACTATCTGATGTTGTGACTGAGAAAACAAAAACTGGATGTTTAGGATGTGCGACATGGCCACGAACAATAGCATTCGTACTTGTTTTGATTCTACTTGCTGTAGTAGCTATTGCATTACCAATTCTATTGATTAATAATTTAATCACATCTTCACAAATAACGAGTACAACTGAGACAGAAACAAGTAACATCTTTTTTCTTAAGTAGATGATTTGAAAATCATTTTTCTACGTTTAGCACCTACGACAACGACAGATAGTACTTCCACTTCAACTCAAACAACAACAACCACAACAACGACAAGTACATCAGTCTGTGGTGTAGCTTGTGTCATGCTGCCTCCTGTATTTGAACCTCCCATTGCCTACTATAAATTCGAATCAAATACCAATGATAAAACAGGCACTTATTCAGCTGTTAGTTCTGGTTCAGTAACTTATACGAATGGTTATGCTGACAGTGCTATCAGTCTGGATGCTCCGAATCTCACTCGACTAACAGTACCGCCAATGGATTTTTATAATCGAAGTTTTACAATTGAATTTTGGTTTTATTTAACAAGAGTTCCGACACAAGATAATGCATTTTTTGGACAACAAAGTCAATCAAATACGTACCGGCATTGTTTGTTTTTAATGACACATCTCGGTAGGCTTTATATGGGTTTTTATGGCGATGATACAATAGGTACCGCGGTCTTACAAAACTCAAGATGGTATCACGCAACATTTGTCTATGACAATGCTAACCGACAACGATTGATCTATCTCGATGGTGTTCTTGATGCAAGTTCAGCGACTGGTATTGGGCCATATTTAGGAACAAATGCATCAGCTACTATTGGATATGCTCAAATCGATGGAACAATAGGTCGACCCTATTATTCAGGTTATATTGATGAATTTAAAATATTTCTATATGCTAAAACTTCATGTGAAATATCGAACGATGTATCGTTAGTTGCTCATTTTCCATTTGATGGAGATTATACAGATAGTGGTCCAAATTCTTTATCTTTGACATATTCTGGAGCATTGTTTACAACGGGTCGAAGAGATCAAGCTGTTTCGTTGTCAGGTTCGAGTTCATATGTTCAAGTCGGAGGTTTGCTTAGTCTTGGCCGATCAAATTACTCGTATTCAATTGCTTTTTGGGTATATCCTATTGTAAAAGGCGCGCTCGTACATGTCTCTGCGAATAGTTCAGGTAGAAATTTATTTTCAAAAGAAAAAAAAGGAATTCCTATATACGTACGTATCTAATAAACTTATTCAAAGGTCTAAGTTGGTGTACACCATTTATTAATTTTAATTCAACTGGTACAATAATTAGTCGAGTTTATAATGCAGCCAGTTCAATCACAACAGTTGGTCCTGTCGTTTCCAATAATCAATGGATACATGTTGTTGAAACATATAGTCCAACTAATGGGGATCGTTTATATATTAATGGAGTTTTATATGCTTCGTCGTCAGCTGCTAAGATTTACTCAGCAAGTGGAACTGCAGACTTCTTAACTTTTGGCAATATGTTACTCGGTTCGCCGCGTTGCAGTAATCCAACTGATGTTAATACTACGTTACAAGGCTATCTTGATGAACTACGAGTTTATAGTCGAGAACTTACGTCAATCGAAGCATGTTTGCTTGCTCAATTTTAAAAATTAGTCTAGACAAACTGGCTTGTTTAGTTCTTCTTCTTCTAATAATCAGACAGGCAGCAACAAAATCATAAATGATTTGTCTCGTTTGATCATTTTTCTTTTTGTACTTAACTTGTAATGATTATTTTTTTTCTTGTCTATTGATGACATATACAAATACAACAAGTATGTTAATAATGTAGAATAATATTATTTTTCATTAAATTATTTCTGTTTCAATTATGATAATAACGATAAGTATGCATTGAGAAGAATGTTTATCTTCGACTTTATCAAGATACTATTAGTACGACTTACATCTGCATTTTATTCATTCTGTAATATCAACTATTGATTTTTCAAATGGTTTGAGAGTACATTCCGTTAAGTCTTGTTCACACAACTTTTATATACGAATAAATAAAAAGATAGCTGTGTATGTCTACTGATTTGAACTCCAAATTGATAAGTTAAACGTTTCTTTTTTCTCTCACAATCTTTTCATGTCGTTGTCGTCGTCGTTGTTGTTGTTCTTTTTTACCAGCACTTACATTATTGAAGTGCAATTATTGAGTTAAAAAAAAATAAAAAAAAAAACAAGACAAGAAGAGAGAAATATGGGGTGTATTTGTTTGCACAAGCAATTTTCAATTTCGTTTCTTACTACTATTCCATTGACATCATTAGCCGAAATCGAAAAGAAAAAAACAGTTTGAAAGATTTTTGAAGACGAAACAAAGACATGAATGGAAGCAACGAAACCGATATGAAACGAAGCAATGACAATGATGCCGAAATATCGTATATTCGTTTTGATCCTCAGTCAAATAATAGTACATCATCGACTATTGTTCTCAGTAGTTGCAGTAGTGACGACGAAAAAGATGACAAAAATTCAGGACCACCATTACGATGGAAACGACAGAAGATATTGAATAATGATCAACAGAATACGTGAGTTGGCGTCGTTGACATTTAAATTACTAATATTTTTCTTTTGAAATGTTAATCCGAAATGAGTGAATGCAAGAAAGAACAATTATTGAAGAGTCAGTTGAGTCTTTTTCTTTTGTTTTTCTTCTTCAGTCTTAACGAACGTGTGCCCAGCGCAAATGAAACGTTAAAAAACTTGTACATTGATCGATCATTTTCAATATCAACAAAAGAAAACATAGCAATGTCATTAGATGAAGAACGACGAGTACTACCACCGAGACGTTTACCACCTATTCCTGAAGATAAACTTCATCGAGTAAATCATTAATTTTTCTTTTTTGATCAATCGTTATTTCTTTTTTGTTTTGTATCTTCAAAATAATCTTAGCGAAATCCACATACAGTTCGACAGGAAATAAAAATGTTCGATGAAGTTGTTACCGATACAGCTCTAACAGATTTACATCTAAACGAAATGCCCGGTCTACATAATACTGGTAAATAGATTCTCGAGATACATTGAGTCATGGATGTTTTGTTTTTTGTTCTTTTAAATCTAGAACAATGGAAACGTATTGCTGGCCGAGCTGTACATGCATCTCCTCCTCTTTCACGTCAATATTATCAAACTGTGATATCAACACTTGAATTACAGAACGGTCAAATTCCTCAACCATTAATTTCCTATCGTCGACCAGGTCGAAGCGAAAATGAAGAAGATCAACCGACAACATCCAATTCTCGTTCGCGTGCACCACGCCGTCGAATATTTATCGGCTCATCTATAGCTGTTGTTCTCGTTGCCATTGTCGCAGCTGTTGTCCTTGCTGTTACTTTAGGTTTTCTTCATTTTGTAATTTTATTATCAATCATTATCTTTCGTGTGTTTTTTTTTAAGTTCAAAAAGCCGATCAAACAACAACAGATTATTATTCTGGAAGTGTTTCTGTTCGTGCTGTATTTGATCCATTACTTTTCGATCCATCATCGACTCTAGCAAAAACTTATAAAAGAGAATTCTGTTCATTGGTAAGTTTCAGTAATAAGATTATCTCGGTATTTTTTTCACTAAATCAATATTTGTATACTAAACTCTTTAGTTTATTAGATTTCCTTCGAAATCTCTCGTGGATCAAAACATCAAATGATTTTCATTTTCTCGCATTTCTTTTTTTTTTCTTCATTCAAATCGATCGGAATTGAAATTGAAAACACCCTCAAAAAAAAGCAGACACATATACACACGAAGACAACTCAGTTCTATTTACGTTTAATTCCCTTGATATCATTTAGACAATTACTTATTCATTTCATTGATTGACTATTCTTGTCGAATGTATCATTTACGCTTGATTACAGCCGAGTAACTGTTAAATAAGAAAAGAAGAAGATGAGGCAGGCAGACACATACGCATGTAGACAAGAAATTGAAAGAAGATAGATTAGGATTATTACAAGTAGTTTTTTCGGAAAAGAGAACAAGAAGAATCTTTCTATTACTCCTCTTGTTTATCGTTCGTTCATGTTCATCTAACGATCGATCGAGCGTTTGCTTCTCGATTATTTATTCCAGTGTATAGCCAATTTGATTTCTATATGCAACTATCGAGATAGAATGTGCATGCAACAAGTAACAAAATTCAATTAGTTCGAGCGTGTGCATGTTTCGACCAGTCATCTTCTCTTTCTCTTCAAGCAAAATCATCAGTTTTTCTCTTTTTTTTTCTTTCTTTAAGATCGGAACGACACTTGCTGATACAAAAACGAAATATGCATTGTACTATTCGACTTGTAGTGTAACTAGCTTTCGAAATGGAAGTATTATTTCAATTTTCGTACTTGGCTTTACTCGATATCAGAATGTAACACGACTAAGTTCGTATCTCAATCGAACATTAGTTGGTAAAACATTATTTGGTGGAAGTATTGTTTCGATTAAATTAAATACAAATACATCTGGAAATTCAACTGAAGATTCTGATGATGATAAACCAAGTTCAGGTAAATTCATCATGACAGAACAAACTACAGTCAATGATCAACAAGAACCATCGAGAACAACGTATACAACGGTGACATATACAAAACTTGATACAGGTTTGTCAATAACAATATCAGAAACTATAACTATTACTAACGCTAATGATAAATCACCAATACATAATAAAAATTATGAATTGATCTTGGTACCATCAATCGAAAATACTAAGACAATTGTCGTACCAACTGGTGAGACAAATGACAGATCAACATCATCACAAATATCGCCTCCTCTACCACCGCCACCTCCACTACTACCACCACCACCACCACCGACAACAACAGCAGCAGCAGCAGCTACTATTACTACTACAAGAGCAGACAAGTCTCCGTCTCATCATCAATTTCTTCATCCTCCTAGACATGCTAAAGAATCTAATTTTGCTTATATCGATGAATCGAGTGACGATCGAACATTTAGTTCAGGCGATGGTATTATCTAAATGTCACCCTCTTCCTCTCGTCATGTCTATTTGTTGTTTTATCATTTTTTGTCTCCCCAAAATCAATCACTTCCATTCAATTCTTATCAATGTTTCTTTCAATCTTTTCTAGTTCTATCTACACTCGATGATTTAACAACTCGCGATTCAAGTACAACATCATCATCAACATTGTCGTTAAATGATCAACCAATCTTGAATTCGACTTCTACACTAGTGAACAATCGTACTCCACCGACAAAAGAAACACCCAATCGTCTATTAACAACGACAAATAATCGTCAAATAATGAAAACAAAAGATGAGAGTAGTGAAGAAAAATATCCGTATCCACCACGTCCAAATTTAAATCCATATCAACGACAACGACGAGCAGTTGCTAGTCTACAAAAAACTCAACGTCGTCTTTTGCAATACGAATTAATGCCAACAGGCAAAGTCTATTATATAGATCGGCCATTCTACAAAGATTATCATCCAGGTGAACAAGATGAAAATTCAAGCGCGATTCTAAGTACAATATTATCTCGTTCGAGTTCGCTCGATACATTGAGTGAAAAACATGCTCGTCATCGTCGACAACAACAACAGAATCAAAATCAAAAGATTTATCATGATTTATCATTGAAAAAAACCGAGCAGAAAGCTTCGATCGGAGGACGATTAGCATCGAATACGAATTTGCCTCTATCAACATCAACTTTTAAACCGATAAGTTCATCGAAGAAAAAACGTTTCTCATCGTTTGATCCGACGCCTGAATCACTCGATCGAGTATTCGATGTTATCATAGCTGCTGATAAACGACGTGAAGAACATGAATTTTGGAAAGAAAAATTCGTCGATCAACGTCCAGCTAATTCTCGTGCCCCATCGGCATCGAATCGTCCCTCAACTGACTTAACTAATACGAATACAATTCCTGTTCTTCGTTCAAAACAAACTCAACTCAATGATCATCGTTCACAATCATACACAAACAAACGTACATCGTCATACGAGCCTTCAAAACCACCTTGTGGCAATCTCTTAGAAGATTGTGTTCGACGACGAAGTCAACTTCTTCAACAACAACGAAACTATTCACCAAATGCGATCTATTCAACAAATTATCCCAAACAACAACAATTATTTCCAGCAACTAAACCACCAATTCCACCATCGACCATCAATCAACCGCCTGTTCGTATTCTTCCCGTGTCGAACGGACGAATTAGTCGAGCACCACAAGCTCGTCAAACATCGGATGAACTATCGTCGGTATCCGATGTTTGGGCTGCACGTTCATCAAACGAAGACGCGCCATCACATCAACCGAAAAAACTTCCCAATCACGCTCGTTTTCAATCGACGGTCAATCGAAGTCGTTTGACTGATTCGAAGCCGACTGTAAATAAACGTGCATCAAGTGTTGAACAAGACAAATCAACTCGAACACAAACGAAACATTTTTCAGCGACAAAAAACAAATTTTTTGATTTATTCAAATTTAATCGTTAGTTCTTTTTCTTTTTTTGTCTCTGTTGAAACAAGCAATGACAAATACATATTCGTAATTTATATATAATCTGATAGTCAAATAAAACTTCGAACATTTCTATGAAATAATCATTCTACCAGCTTGATGAATGCCGTAGAATAAATAAATCGAAAGACCAATTATCATCCAAATAAGAAATCGTATCCAAGTTATGAAACGTAATTTTAACATTAAATAAATATTACAGAATATGCTTAACACAGGCAACCATGGTACGTAAGGTGTGAGAAATATTTTGCCTAGTTCATTATCGAGATTTTCTTTTCGTTTCGAGAATTTTTTATAAACAAAATGGATTAATAAACAAATTAAACATGAAAAAACTATAAATATCAATGGATTTATATAATCATGCTGCTGTTCGAATTCATGTATCGATATTAAACATAAACAAACAATCATAATTAATATTGAAAATAATGTTCCACTTAAATTACTATCTGAATTTTCATAACGTGAGATTAATACAGCTAGTGCAACTTGCGTATAGGCAATTAATGTTCCAATACTTAACATTTCGACTAAGGTTAATAGATCAAATATTAAAGCCATAAAAGCAGCAATTATACCGCCGATAAGTGTTGAATAAACAGGTGTACGAGATTGACTTGAAATTTGACTGAATATAGAAAATAGAAGACCATCAGATGCCATTGAATATAAAACCCGTGGCAAAGGAAATAATGAACCAATTATACTCGATGTAAGACCAGTAATTGCACCAAGTGTAACTGAGCAATACAAAAAAAAACAACAACAACATATTTGTTAGTCTTGTGCTGTCTATTTGCATGACTTACTCGCTATTTTCACGTGTGATAAACCAACACGATCGAATGCATCGGGCAGTGATGCATCGACGCGTATGGAATAATAAGGAATGATTAACGTAAGAATAGTTGCAACTGAACAATAAACAAAACAACAGATGAATAGAACAAGACAAATACTAATTGGAATTGCTCGACGTGGATTTTCAGTTTCTTCACCAGTTGTAGCAACAAGATCAAAGCCAACAAAAGCATAAAAACATGTTGCAGCACCAGAGAGAACACCTGAGAATGAATACGGTAGAAAACCACCTTTACCCATTGAATTCATCGTTTGATTTTGTTTAATTTGATCAACAGAAATATGCCAATTATCCATATTTATCTTCGAAAGACCACTGAGAATGATAACTAAAACAAAAAAAAACTAATCTTTAGTCTCATTTTCGTATCGTTTTTGCTATTTTACTTGTAACACTTGTTAAATTTATAGCTGTACAAATATTATTCATTCGACTTGATTCTTTAACACCGATAGCTAAAATCATTGTTGTTATCAGAGTTAAAATGCACGCACCAATATCCAAATAAGATGCAAACATTCCCGATGAATTCTCGAATGGAAATGGAAAATTCGTTTCGTAGAATCGAGTCATACGAAAATTAATCATCGAATCGATTGAACTTGTCCATGCTCGTGCTGATGATGCTATCTATGCCAAATAATCTGTGTTTTCTTACGACAGCAAAAGATAAATTATTCAGTTTTGACTTACCAGCACCGACGATATATTCAAGAATGAGATTCCAACCTGAAGAAATTCGAGAAAAAGAAATTGTACAACAAACAATCGAAAACAATTCACCTGTAACAAATGCAGCGAATTCTCCGATGACTATGTATGAATAAACATAAGCTGAGCCAGCTCGTGGATATTTCGAACCTAATTCAGCATAACAAAGTCCAGACAGTAACGACGCTATTCCAGCTATTAGAAACGAGAGAAGAACGCCAGGACCAGCTAAATCTCTTGCAACTGTACCAGCAAGAATGTATATTCCTGCGCCTAGCGTACTTCCGACTCCTAATGTTGTCAAATCAATGATTGTTAAACATCGTCGTAACGGTGTTTGAAGTGCGTTAGTTGCTGTGATTTGTTTACGTCTCGTAAAAATCAGCCAAGCACGTTGAACATATTCTGTATTCGCAAAATTCATCATTGAGACACACGATTAGCTTCTCATTACAATGACGCGCGTTTTTCACACGAAAATCCGGTTTAGAAATCAAACAAAAAGTATCCACCACGTTCTTTCACTAATAAAAAGAGTCAGTAAAAAATGTCGTATATGACGAGGAAAAGAACACAAAAAAAGACCAAACATTCCTTTTTTTTTTATTGTCCTTGCAATTTAGACTTTTTTTTCTTTTTTTCCTGCTTCTGCATTCAAACACATCCGACCTCCAAATGTGCAGGAATGAAAATACGATCGTCATGGTGTATATGCAAACGTATGCATGCATTACCGTTTGTGAGAGAAACGAGTAAAAGAAAAAGAAACAGATTTTTAAAAATTAATTTAATGTACAATATGATCTCATTGATTAATCAACAGATTTGAAAATTTCAAATAAGTTTTTATATATGTACATGCAACTACGTATTTACACGTATGCCTTGCAGCTTATTTATGCTCTTTAACCGTATCACTCCGCCTCCTTAAGGTGTATATACGAGCAGACTGCATACACACGCACGCACATACATATTAAAAATGAAAACGAATGCTTTTACGAGCCTATGAAATATGTTGAACAGTATCTATATATATGTTAATTCATGCTCGCGAGTGTTAAAAAGCAATGAGAGAATATTCTCAACTAAAATAGTAATGGGTTTGTTTGATTGAAGAAGAAGTTTTTTTTTTGAAGATGATGCAACTCAAATTGACAAATAAATGAATGAACAACACCAAAGAAATATCGTCTGGTTGTTTCGTATCTCTTTTCATATTTGCATGTTCATATGCAGACAAATTGAGTCGAATATTTTTCTCTCCTTTTTCTTCTTCTTATTATTATTGCATACACATACGTATCAATGAATGATTGATCGGACGAATTACATACGAAATTTTCTTATAAATTACGTCGCTTATTATAATGAAGCGAAAGATAGGTAAGATAATCGATAATCTGGGCCTTTTTAATTATCAATTTATTATCTATATACATTGTTAATTGGACAATCGAAGAATATGCATGATACAAAATGAGAAATCGATAAAACAAAAACTTTTCTTTCTTTTTTCAGATACTTTCTTGGTTGAGCTCATACTCGAAGAAGACGATTTTCTTATCCACTCTTCTTCTTCTTCTTTGATCTCATGCATTCAATAAATACTTGTGTGTCAAGAAAAGTAAGAAGAACTAATTTGTGTATTTCGTTGTGTTTTCTCTATTGAATATTTATTCGATTGACTTCATCGAATAGCTTTTTACGATTTTCGAATACAATGTCGAAATGAGCCGTCTAGTGAAAGAAAGAGATGAAAACTGTTTAATATCTTTTTTTTCTTTGCGCGTGCGTTTACTTTCTTTTCATTTGAGATATGTCACATATTTAAACAAAACAACGACAATCCAATAAATCAAACGAACGAATAATATCATACGATAGTTTATACTTTCTTTTCTTTCTCTTAGTTGAAAAATGCTATAGCAGTTCACCTGCAATCAGTGATTGATAAAACAATCGATCAATATGACCATTCATACATATCCATAGAAGAAGAGAGAAAAAAAAAGAAAAACGAAATTGATGGTGATGATGATGATAATAATAATAAGTAACAATTGATCATTTAATTGCTTCGAGCAAGTATACTAGGCCATGGAGATTTTATACAAATAAGTGTATACGTACATATATATCAGTACAATTTATATACGAATATCTTTATTTAAATAGAAAAAGAAGGAAAAGACAGGAAAAAGGTTTGTTTTAACCTTGAAATATGGATGCAAACAATAATTGTATGACATTATGCAGTACACAATTCGTTGCTCGATTTTGTTTTCTATTTCTATTGTTCTTTCAAGGTGTACATAATGATTGTCGTAGTATATATATATTCAGATGATTATCCTATCTAAATATCTGTTGTTGTTTTTTTTCTACATTTAATGGTTTTATTTAAACTTTTTATCTTTTTTTCAGATTTCCATGGCTGAACCATTGGAAACATCAGCAAGGTCGAATAATTTGAATTCAAATACGATAGTCACAATTCAGCCAACAAGCAAATTAGGTGGCCGCGGTACACCACGTCGTAAAATACGTCGTTCAAGTAATCCAACCGTGCAAATAGCGCGTCAATTAGAAAACAAATTAAAACCATTTCGTTCACAATTTCATTTACAACATCATCCAGAATTATGCGATATAACAATCTTATACGAAGATGGTCATGTTGAAATCCAAAAACAAGTTCATGTTCATTCATCTCAATTGATCAATGCACATGAAATCGACTCGTCCGAAAACGGTGGTCCTCAAATCTATCATATCAACGATCTTGATTCAACATCATGCGAATATCTATTTGGCAATTTAGATTCACTCGATCGATCGATACCATGTCCACCAACATCTCATAGTTACACGAACTATCTAGCTTATCAACAAAATCCGTATGCTAATGATGCATTTGAGAGTTATTCGAATAATATTGAACAAGTCTATGGAAATATTAATGAACCAAGTGATGATGACGACCAAGAAATCAAAACAGAACATTCGAAAAAACGACGACGACGCCGTCGAAAACCATCCAAACAAACTACTGAACAAGAAATATTGTCATTACCAACAACAACAGTAGCTTCTTCTCCTTCTGCTCTCGCTCAAGAAGTTAACGAACCGGAGAATGAACAAATTAGTTCTACAAAAAACAAACGTAAACGTCGTCGACAACGAAAATCCAACAAAATTCTTCCATCATCATCATCATTGGATCCAGTTGACACAAATCCTTCAACTAATTTAATCAATCAACACGCTGAACAATCGATGTCGAATGAAACAATTGATAATTCCAATAGCAATCTACCGACATATAAAACGCATATTCCAACAATTACTGTTGATGACATTGATAAAACGGAAGATGACAAGGAGAAAAACATAGCACATCCTGTTTTAATTAGTCAACCACCATCAAAAACCAATGAACAAATTCCTATTCGAGTAAGTAAATACGTATTCAACAAGTTTTCTTCTTGCTTTTTTTGAAGCCAAGTATATTAGAAAAGTTATTTATTTATTTATTCAAAGAGAACATTATCGTTAATGAACTTTTGCTATTTATCTTGTAACTTAAGATATATTCATCAAACATTATAGTTTCATTAGCCTTAAACTGTCAATTTCCTTTTTTCTATCGTTTATTGATCCTTTTTATCTAACTAAATTCTCAACAAATATATTAGGTATCATATATTGTCAAGCGAGGAAAGAAAGGGATGAAAAATAAAACGTCCCTTTTTTTTGTAGACTTTGTATTTTTCTTTCTTGGAGGATTATTTCTACTCAATTATTAACTCACAAGAAAGGAAAATACTGTTTTTTATTACTTGAATTTTATTATTCGCAAATAAGTACGAAAAAAACAAAATGTTGTTTTTCGTTTCGTATCGAATCTCAATATCAAGGGGTGAAATAGGAGAAACTAAAATAAGAATATGATTAGAGATAAATTTCGAATGATATAATTAACATTCGATTAGCAATTTCTTGATTAGAATACATAAGAAATAACTATATTGAATCGTGTGTTTTTTTTTGTACTTAAATAGTTAACGATTTATTATTGCGTATGCATAGAAGAGAACATATATTCAAAAATTCTATTCATTCGTATAATAATCACGTATTGAAAATAATCATTGAATATAGACACAGCTGTATGTTTTTTCTCATCGTATTACGAAGTATTTTGTATTTGCCTACTTAGTGCAATAATATTATGCGAAATTAAATGATTTATTGCATTTCTTTTCACATACTCAAGAAGAAGAAAGAAAAAGAAAATACGTTTTTAATTAAATTTTTAAATCCCCAACAAAGAAAAAAGATAAATTCGAGACAGAAACGAAACGAAAGAAAATTGATTATCGTTTGCACATCTGTTTTATTTCTCGTTGTATTGTTCTTTTAGAAAAGCAGTCTTTCCCGTGCTTCTCTACCTGATACTAGGACGAATTTAACAATGTCGAATGAAAATCTAACGGGAATACAAGGAGATACTCGAAAACGTCTATCTGTTAGTTTTCAACTTGATGACAAAGATTCAAAAACTGACGTTCATGAAACAACACAAGACATGAATCGAATTTTAAATCTTAGCAATGAAAATATATCATCGACATTAGGAAAATTTCTCAACCCTGATGCACCTGATTTCAAACCATCTGATTCAAGATTATCTTTGCATTCTCTTCCTGCACAAGGACATAAACAACGTCGTGCAACTCATAGCGAAGTTTATGATAAACATCATTCTCGTCAACGAAATTTTTCTGATACATATGCAAATATGGATCCATCGACCATTCCATCGTTGTTATCTATCGTACCACAATACATTCCAAAACATCGAAGATCATGGACTGCAACAATGCCAACAACAACAGCATCATCATCACAATCATCAACATCAAATTCGTCATGGTGGCCACAAGAATATAGTAATACATCAAGTTTAGCGTCCTCTTATCAATCAAGAACAGCCTATCAAATGTATACGCCGTTAATGGAAGTTGAATCATCGACAATAGAACAAGAACCTTCAGATGATCAACAACAAAGCTATCCACCGAATCGACCTCGAGCACTTTCCGGTCGAATATTTCCTTCATCAAGTTTAATGTCAATGAATACTCGAAAGCGTTCTCATTCGGGACCAGAACCACCTCTAACACCACCGAGTTCACACTTATCTGGTATTCATTCATTGACAAGAATTATGGTCGATATATTACGAAGAATTAAACCTATTATCGAAGAAAATAAAGAAACAACTAATTTAGTAGCAAACGACGAAAATTTAACGGTGAACTCAACCAGTAATCAACAAAATCAATCAGTTAATCAAATTACTGAACCAGAAAATATTCTTAATGATAAGCAAACCTCTTCAACCGCTATGCCGTTATCAACGATGTCAATCGAGCAAACAGAAGGTAACCGTTTTCTCTTTCGAACTAATTGGTTGAGTTTTGTTCTGTGCTTTCAATTCAGTCATCAGTCTGACGTACGAAAACAGACCCTCATTAAGTACGAAGTTCGATGTGTTTAAGAGCAAAAAACTGCTTTAGTCGATTCGTTCGTATTGGCCTTTTTTTCATAATAATAATAATGATTAATGATTTTGACTAAAAAATACGATTATACGCTCGTTCGAGGAAAAGAAAACGAGAGAGAGAGAGAGAGACCGATGCACACCAATACATCGACAACACATGCAATATTGAGTCGCTGAAAGACATATTGTAGATATAGAACACACATACACATACGCATATTTTGCTCGGTCTAATCATCGTCAAACAGACGGTAAATAAAAAGAAAAGTATGTCGTGTATAATATGAAAGAGAAAAAAAACATCGAATGCTTTTTAATATATGTCTGTATATACGTTGAAATCAGTTGATACTGACAACAAATATTATTGACAATTGGAAGCAATTAATTGGAAAGAATCGTATATCATTAGAAAATTACGATTGACAAACAGAGGTTTTCGTTTTCAAATTTAATTGTATATCATCGATTACATCGCGTAATTGCTTGTATATGATGATCATTTAACTTTCGTTTGTCAATTTCTTTGTTCAAATATAAAACTGATATATGATGACAAGAGATATGAAATCTATAATAAACGAAACAATCCAGTGAATACGCATATTGTTTTGATTTGTATAGTTGTGTATCGACATATTATATTCGAATACATACGCGATTCAATGAATAAGAAAGCATTCGAGCATACAAACGAACAGACACGATATTCATATAAGTTGAAGTGTCTGTACAATGAATTGTCACTTATAATTTTAGCTCGAAGATTTCTTTTCCTTTTACTCGTTAATAGTGTCGGTTTTTTTCTTTTGTTCATTAAAACAAGTTATGTAAGAGATATAAAAAAAAAGTGATACATACATTTATCTTTCTTTCTTGCCTAAGAAAGTGGCTAGAGGATGATAGAAATCATTAAATGTATGCCTACATATCAATTGAAAATCAATTTACTTCATATGACAGTTCACATATAGAAATGATAAAGATCTGTTCCGCCTTTTTTGACAATGCGACGAGGACGTTCAGATATTGAACATTGAAAAAAAAAGACAAAAAAAAAAGAATGATTGAAAACGTAAATTAAATGTGTATATATATATATATTTTAATATTTAGGTATGTTTGATAAGGAGAATATTCAAGAATTTTCTCCTTCAAATCGAATAGCAACCGATGAAAGCAATGAATCAACAAAAACAACATCGGCTACTATTCCAGGTATGGCCTGCTGCTCGAGCAACTAATTGACTTGATGCTAACATATACATCTATGTTATACACTTTTTCTTCTCTATTAACTCAACTAATTATTCATAATAATAATAATACTATGCATCAACGTATATTCGAGTAAAATCTAATGACAAGATGTAAACATAATTCTGTCTTTTTTTTACCATTATATTCTTTAGCGGCTGCCAACATTCATAAGTTACTTTTTTTTCTCTCTCTTTTCTTTTCTTTTCTTCTGCTTCTTTGCGTAACAAGACAATTTCTTTCCTTTTTACGATATATACGCATATATGTTTGTATGCACTTTCAGTGTTTTTCTGTTCTTCCTCTTCTTTTTCCTGTTTTTTTATTCTTTTTTTTCTTGTCTTATTCAGAACCTTCTACTGAAGAAGAAAAATCCGGTAATCGAATCCGACATATGGTGAAACCTAGCACAGATGAAGAACAGCAGAAACAACCTCCTTCTTCTTCTTCTTCTATGTCTGCATTAGATGCAAGTAAATATTTTCAATCAACATCATCACCACAAAAAAATCTTGTGAAAAAATCAACAGAAACGGTAGAAGAACAACAAATGCACTCGCCAACATCACTCGACATAAAAACTAATGTGCATAAGAATAATATGCGTGCGTCAAGCATGAGTATTCTCGGTAGTAATATCGACGACGTCAATGATAATGTTGTCGATGGTGTCAAAAGAAAAAACGAGAAAGAAAAAGAAGATCTACCAATAACTAACGAAGACATATGCACGATAACTCGAACCGACGAAAAAAATCATATAGAAGACAAAGAAATAAAACCATTAGATTTTATGAGTTCGATCGGAGACTACGATCGTAATGAAACGAAACGAATCGATAACGAAAACTATACACATACCGATCATTATGACTCTCCTTTTACTATTCATTCATCGAATTTACCTACGTCATCGTACAATAATGTAGAATGCTTAAAAGAAAAAAGTAATAATTTAACGAGAGAAAACAACACGACAACATCACCGCTAACAATGAATCAAACAGAACAACAACAACAACAACAACAACAACAAAAACAACAAAATCCTGCATATGTACCATCGAAAGGACCTGTGTGTTTTAGTGACACTAGTAACACATCGGTTAAGCCTTCTAATATTACAATTACTACTCGAAACAGTAACAACAACGAGAAAATACAGGATGAGCAGTATGTAGAAGCTATGCTGAGTGGCGATGAAAGAGCAGCAATAATGACGGCAAATGTCGACGATGAAGGCGAAAAGCATAGACACAGAGAAAAAGGTGAAAGAGAAAAAAGAGAAGGGGACGTTGAAAGAACGCTAACATCGACAACGACGACGAGAGAGAAAGAGAAAACAGAAGAGAGAGAAAGAGCAAAGCAACCAAATAAAAATACTGATTCAGTTACATCGTTTACAAGCGAGCAGCACAGTTGCCCGAGCGTCGTCCGCTCTTGTGTTGACGACTCAATGGCGAACCGTGTCTCGTACTCTTCGTACTCTAAAAATACTACTACTAATAATAATTATCCAAACACTTCATCGTCAAATAATCGTTCAAGTCGTTCGACACTTACAACGCATACCTATGCATCTACAAATACTTTTACTACAGAACCAACGTATACTACAACACCTATTACAGGTGATCCAAGAACATTACATTCGTATTATGTAACATCATCGAATTATCGCGCGCCACGACCAAGTCCAGCAACTTCATTGACTCGTCATTTTCATGAATATGAACCATCTTATCCATCAATATCTCGTTTTCGTACGCCATCATCATCGTCACCCTATCGTAAAGCTCATTATCTCGATGATTCCGATGAGGAAATCATTAATGAAGAAATTCTTGAAATTACTGATCTTAATCATTATCCAACATTAATGGAACGATGGGGCGATGATACGAAAACTGTCGTTCGAGAAGAAGGTGAATTTAAAATCGAAGATTTTGTTGAATTCGAAGAAACAGAACCGACAATTATTGAAGAAATCTTATATGAACTTGTTTACTCTGGTGACAAATTAAAGGCATGCCGACAAATTGATCGATCACGTTCGGAATCACGAAATTTTCGTAAAATCAAAAAGCGTCGTACCAGACGAAAACGTCAACCCAATGATGATTCGTCCAATTTCAGTTCTCGTGATACAAGTGGTACACGTTCACCGTATTACACTAATCAAATTTATAGTCCTGAACGTCACGAACGTGATCGTTCGAGTACACCTGTTCAATCCGTATTATCATCCTCATGGCAGTCAACAGGCTTTATTTCTAATAATCAAACGTCAGTTGATATTCCTATACGTAATCGTTTTGATGATAACAATTATGTTAATCAAATCCGAGTGAATGAAACTAATCCGTTTCATTCACATACACAAATCCGACAGTATCCGCAAACAATGCCTGCAACAGACGATATTCAATATCGAAGATATCCACCACAGGATTCAATTGATAAACGAGCTACGGATTTACTTGATGAAATGCGTCAATTATCAAATCAAATCGGTACATTAATTAGTAATGATGATGATCATACGTCGTCAGTCATTAGTGATGATCGAGGTATAACAAAAATTCGACTTTCAAGAACAAATCAAGATCATAAACCTGAGAATTTATTAACTGAAGATAATCGTACAGCAATAAAATCGTCCGATGCATTGTTAATAAGTTCTAATCAAACTTCAGACGACAAAGAACAATCAAGGACAAATATAATCGATCAAACATCTGTCCAAGAAGAAGAAATCAGTCGTAAGTTATTATTCTTTCATTGGTTTTCTTTCTTTTCTTTTTGTGTATCGTCAGAAGACACCAAGAAATGTAAACATAGATCAAGAGTCTCTTGAAACCAAAAATGAAACGAAAAAAAAAGCTTTTCTTTCTCTCTGATCTTAATCATAATCGAAACATCAGACATTGAAAAGAGAATTAATGATTTTTTTATTTAACAAGAAAGAAACATACGAAAGGTTTCTCGATAATTCAAATATTCGAGAATATATTAAACTTTCATAAATGTCAAGAATTTATTTTTGTTTTGACAAATAATTACCATATTATTTTTTCATTATGCAAATGTGGATATAATATCCATTGAATTTATATTATTTTGTTTTCTATCTTCTCTAATATACAGGTGTACAAGAAAAAGAAGATGATGAACCATCGAGCACGACAGATCCAACTGCTTTTGAAAACGTCAAACACGAACAAACGGCAGACAAAGATACTGATGACGATGCGTCATTTTCGGAAAATGAACCAAATCTATCACAATCATTCACGTCAGATCAACAAGAACAACAACAAAATCAATTCTCATCTTCGTTACAAAAACAAATTCAAGATGATCACGATATGTCTTCCACAACAACTCAATTCTCATCATCCGAAACACAAGACGAACCAAATATGAATCAACAAGATCTACATTCATTTCTCAATGAACTTACAACACATCTTTTACCCGAATTAACGAGTACAAAAGATGACGAAACCGATGATGACCGATCAGAGGCATCGGAAAAGTTAGTTTTTCTTTTTTTAAAATTGTTCTTGAATCTATATTCTTTTCTAAATTAGAATGGTTGATGTACAAGATAATCAACAAAAGTCTTCCGCAATTATTGATACAATTCTACCGAGCAAAGAATTAGAAAAGCAATCTCTAGTCAATGTTGTTGAGCAAACAGAAACTCATCAACCACAAATATCTTCTACTCAATTATCATTCGAACAAAAGGTTTATGAAGATAGAGAAAATATGGCAGAAAAACAATCATCAAATGTCACCATTCAACCTATTTCGTTATTGTCGTCATCCGAAGGACAAAACGAACTAGTTGAAGATACCGATAAATCATCTTATCCATCAAAACAAGACAACAACTTGTCAACATTCATTGATAGTGCACCAATTGTCAACACATCCGAAGAAAAACAACAACAGCAATTGTCTGAAATATCTTCGTCTGCAATAGTTAATCATCTATCGACACCTAAAAGTGAAGAAAACTTAGGATCAAATTCCTTAGTCAATATTGTACGTCAGATTCATGATAATTCAGAAAACACTCGCCTTTCATCGATCCATGACGCAAATCAAGCTAGTCAACTTGTTGAATTAGCACAAACAAATGAAAACATTCCAAATCAACCGGTGACAATCAATGAAGAAGATCTAGCAAAAATTGCTCGTCGAGATTCGACTGAAATAACAACGACGATTGAGACAATTGGTGAACAATCAGATCAATCATCTGTGAAACCAATTGTTACTGAAGACAAAGTTGAACGGAATGAATCGCCTAGTCCTGATATCGAAACAAGTGTTCAACCAACAACATCAACTACTGATAACTTGACAAATATTATTCAAAATATACTGACACCAAGTCAAATCAAACAACTTCCGTCTTTACAATCTAGCACTACAGTGCATACGGAATCACAAGTTCCACAAACAGAAGTTGAAGAAGAAACGCCGGTCAATCCAGTCCTCATCAATACTATTCAAAAAGTATTACCTTCTAGTCTCGACGAACAACTATCATCGTCAACGTCTTCTGCTGATACCATAGTTGAGCTACAACCCCAAAATCAAATAGTATCTGATACTGTTCCACAATCAACAACAGTTCCTCTACCAGCG
>ERZ778023.2422-NODE-2422-length-22847-cov-54.559056_pt1 | contig 22847 bp, 32 predicted proteins | sample MGYA00375753_ERZ778023 | MGnify/ENA primary metagenome ERZ778023 (study PRJEB29350, sample SAMN05389822) | bioreactor metagenome | isolation source: Ammonium sulfate bioreactor | place: South Africa: University of Cape Town | collected 2014-04-04 ... | reverse complement strand
CGAATCATAAATCAATGAGCTTAATGTGACTTTGATTTAATCTGTCGAATAGAAACAATCTTGCCTTTCATTATTTTAGATTTAATGCAATGAATGTTGGCTAAACATGCAACGTATCCGATTATTTTATTGTCCACGAGCTTTTCCTTATCGAAAACGTTGTTTATTATTAATTCTTATTGTTTTTAGTCCATTTGTATTTGTGTTTTTAAAAACAAAATATGAAATTTGCTCAAATTTTCTGCAAACTTCTTATTTATTAAGTAAACAAAAAGTTCTAGTACCAGTTGGTATCGATCATCTATACGATTATCGAGTTGTTTGTGAAGATAAACTTGGTATTCTCGATCGAACAAATTTAATAAATCAATTATCGAAAACTTGTCGAGTCAATTTATTAGGAAAACTAAATATTACTCTGAATCCACCTAAAAATTTCGAAATTCGTTCATTTAAAAAACCAACCACTGTTAAATCCTGTTCGTTATATGATAAAGAGACAACTGCAATTATTATGACATATCGTGATCGAAAAAAGAATCTCTACGCTTTATTATATAATTTAGTTCCATTATTACAAGAGCAACAAATTTCGAAGTATAGAATTTTTATTGTTGAACAACAAGCAGCCGGTGCATTTAACAAAGGTCGATTATATAATATTGCTTTTGATCATGTTATGAAAACATATAAACCAAATTGTATCATCTTTCACGGTAGAACGAACAATATTTGTAAATCAAGAAAAGTTTTTCTTTTCTGTCATTAGATGTTGATCTTATTCCCGAAAATAATCAAAATTTGTATTCATGTGTTCGATTAACAGATCATCCATTGCATATGTCAGCTAATATACGTTTTGATCTCACAAGCAAATATACAATAATCTATCCGTTTCTTGTCGGTGGAGTTTTAGCAATGCGTCCAAGAACATTCAAGCACTTAAACGGTTATTCGAATATTTATTTCAATTGGGGTGGAGAAGACGATGATATTGGTTTGAGATTTTTAGCTAAAGACATGTGTGTACAACGGCCAACAACTGGATATTATTATGCTCGTTCTCATTCGAGACAAACACGAAATCAAAATCGTTTTAAATTCTTATTTGATGCTGTCCTACGACAAGATACCGATGGACTAACAAATATCAAACAACTAGCAAAGATTACGAAGACTGTCGAATATTCTCTAGTCACTTGGCTGTCAGTCGATTGGATTGATCAATAAAATCGTGTTGTCAGTAAATATTTCCGTGTATTTATACTGTAAAATAGTAGTTAAATGTGTCAAAAACAAAAAAACAATAGAAAAACAAGACAAGATTCTTTACAGAAAAAATCTAATGATAGTCATAATTTATCGATCTAGATTCATTAGTAGTGCAGTACCACGTTTCACCCAATGAGTATTGGGAAAGTGTGGCGTTTTAAGATTGACTTCAACGACAAATGATGGATGACCAAAACCACCTGCTCGATTTGGAAAATAATAAACTGGACACGAGTAAACATCTTAGAAAAAAAAAGAACATATTTGAAAATGAATAATAAAAGTTATTTTACCAGTCTTTCGTTCACGATCTTCTTCAGTTGCTAATGATTTCTTTTTGTTTTCAACTGGTCGAAATAGAATTGTCGGCATGGCAACTTCCAGTTGCATAGGCTCAGCTTCGATTAAACAAGCGTTTTTCTTATCCCATCCTGCACCTTCTAGGAACAAGCCTTTGACATAAACTCCGTCTTTCGGTGTTTGCAAATAATTGTCTTCAACTTTCATGACTTCAAAATCCCAAATCAAACGATCGATACTAATTTTCGTTGCACGAGCTGTTGTCTGCATGACAGCAGTTAGAAAACCGGTTGGAAAACTGAAGCCTGACATCCAGAAAACGGCCGGTGGATGCGCACTTTCGGCCCATTTAGCTAATTGATCGACACGTTGAACGAGGTCACGTGTCCACGAAGCGAGTGGTTTCATTGATGGATACATTTTCTGCCATTGGCCAGGCACACGTGCATCCAAAATACATCGAAAGATTTCTTCCAAATCCGATGACATAACAACGAGACCTTTGATACCTTTTTGCAATGAAATCAACGATTGTCGAATGATGTCTAATAATAAATTGTAACGTTCGATTTCTTGTAAAAGAACGACTTTCAATGGTGAATGATCTTCGGATAGGATTTTAACTGTCGATTGATAATCGATCTGTTCGGGCAATTGTTCGAGTACACGTGTCGACATTTCCATAACTTCTTCTTCCGTTGTTTTCTTGCCTTGAACAGCTACGACTTGCGGTTGTAACGATAACAATGTTTCGAATAACATTCGAGCTTCACGAATTTGTGACGCAACTTCAGCATTTGTATGTTGACCGAACGCTTCCGGATGATCGGAATTCGGTAGGACTGTTGCAACTGCATTTTTATATTCAGTCAATGAACCATCACGTGGCACGTAGTAGTTCGGCAATTTAGTTAATTTGTAGTATTGTATTTGTGGATCGATGACGTCTTCTTTAAATAGATCTTCAATATAAGTATTTAGAACTCTCATATCACGTGTGTCAGTAACGTGACCACCGTAGTTGATTTTCGAGATGATGAATTTCATAGCTTTCCATGGTGTCATTTCTTGATCACGTAGGAGATTGCCCATGATGAGATTTGATGTTTCGAAATCGGAATCATTGAATGAATAGTTGATATTGAAACCGAGTTGAAGAAATTTCTTTCGTTCCAAGAGAATCGAATGGAAAAAGCAAAGACAGAAGAGTAAACGTTTGTATTTCTCGGGTCGTGCTTGTCGACTTTTATCGGCGAAATCTTGTTCATCGATAAGTGCGTACAAACGTTTCATATTGGCTTTGATGCCTTTGGGTGGTTCAGTCGTTATTTTAATGCCTGATTGAAGAATCGAGATAGGAAATTGTGGTGATGGCGATGATGATAACCATAAACGAAATTGCGGGTGAACTTTTTCAATCGAAAGATTTTCGACAATTTTTTCCAGATCAGGCATCCAAGATAATGATAAATGACAATTAGCAAGAAAGACCCATCGACCCTAGACGAAAAAAAGAAATGAGAGTAGATTTTTTTATCATAAATTTCCACTTACCATACGAATACCTTCGGCGATATTTTCTGTAGCAATCGGCGCTTGTCCTTGACCGAGTGATAACGGGAGAAAGTTCTTTCTGAAGTCCATTTTTTCGGCGAGCGCTGCAAGATTACCCGATGGATCAACACCCGGCGAGAGAACGAAGATAATCGGTGTTTTCGGTAGTGAATCTTCGTAGACCGAGCCGAGATCGAGAATTGGCGGTTCGACGAATTTCGAACCGAGATTATTGATAATGAATTTCGTTACACAGAAAGGTACACGATCCGAACGTAAACTTCGAACGATGAGCATTTTCTGTAGTTCATTCACGGAATCCCATTCGCCGGGCATGGTCGTATTTTCTGGTTCGCCTGATTGAAACCATTGAAACCAATCCCGTGGATATTGTTCGAATGATTCGATGATTCCATGAAAATTTGCTAGTTTAGCTAATTCAGTGATGTTATCCCAGGACGAATCGGCTAACCATTGAGGATTTGGATTGTCCATTTGAGATTCACGATCGAGAACCTAAGACGCAGATCGATATTAGAACAAAATCAAATCAGTTTCAAATACGTACAATACCACCACGTAAGAAGAACTGATATTCATCCATATTAATCTTTCCGGCAGCTTCGAGAATTTTCACACACATTTGAAATGAAAACAATAATTTATGCGCCTCGAATAGGCCTCGACATGTGTACTTGTACACAGCATAGGTATGAAAATCGTTCAATTTATTCAAACGTTCTTCTAATTTTGTTGATTTCTGACTCTTCTTAATCGATGTATTGAATAGATCAATATAAGCATCCAGTGAAAATTGATACATTGGATCGATTTTACCGAGATCGTTGAGTACAAAGAACAGAATCGATGCACGTTCGGCACAAGGTCGATAATTCTAAATCGAATAACATCGATTATGTTTTTTTTTGGTCTTTTTGGAAAAAACTTACTTCTCGAGCAGCATCGATATCTTTTTCTGTTGCCTCTGATGTGATCAGTTGTTCTTGAACAGTCTTCGCTGTTTGTTTGGAAATTTCCAATGTTGATAGAAGTTCATCGTTTTCTAACAGCGAACCTTTCGTTTCATTTAACAATCTCAACAGTTGATCTTCGAGTTCTTCGAGTTTCTTTTTGCCAGCAGCAATACCACGAACTAATTTATCTTTATCAGCTTCTAATTCAGGTTTCTCTTCTCGAACAACAATACCGAGCAATTGCGATTCTAAACCTTGTTCTTTGACAGCAAAATTAATTATATTTGCTTTCGAGGATATTTCCGGTGCGTAATGAGGATTAGGTAGTTTGGTTGTCATATAGAAACGAAAATCTTTATTGTATTCAACTTCTCGATCGCCTAATTTCAAAATATCAACACCACCAATGCGTTTCACAGCCCGTGTTAGAACGGGATCGAGTGATGGATCGAGATCTTCTTTTACGTTTTGGCAGAGACATGGACGACCTGAACGAATACATTCTTCGACAATACGAAGATAATCATGTGTTTGAAGATCGATTAAACGAAGATTATTTGCTGATTCCATATTTTTTATCCATTTAATTGCTTGAGCTTGTGGATCGATCATTCTAAATGAATAAACATATAAAACAATATCGAATCGAGAGTTTTTCTTTTCGAATCAACTTACAAAGGCCAACGCATTCCTCGTGTGACAATAACACCGTTCTCCGTCGAGAACGTGTCCGATGGTAAACCTTGAATATTCCAATCTCGAACTTGCGTAGGCGACGAAAGAAAATTCGAAAAATTAAATTCGGGATTGCATGGTATCGATAGTTTTCGAATTTCTTTCATCCAAATTTCGTTCATCATATGATCTCGATATTGTGACAAGAACGGGCCCATATACGAGAGAAAAGCAGCGGCCAAGAGACAATCGCCTGTGACATAGCTGATTTCTTGTTCGAGTTCGACGACTCGTGCTTCCCAACGAACTTTTTCACTTGCTAGACCGTTGATTAAACGTGATGCTTTTTCTAACATCATTTGCATATGTTCGCAATCGCGACGAAGTTGTTCTTTTTCCGCCATTTGTTTTTCGTAATTGGCTCGTAATTCGTCGAGACGTTTCTGAGCTTCTTGAATTTGACGTTCAGCATCGGCGATTTGAGCACGTTTTTCATTTAATTCAGCCATGGCTGCTTCGTATCGATCACGTTTCGGTTTGACTGTCTTGAAGATCTTCGCATAATCTTCCATAGCACGTACCCAAAGAAACAAACCAGCAGCAGCAGTTGACACTCGAGCTATTCAAAAAGTGCAATTATACAAAAGGCAAAAGAAAGAGGGTGAACATACCAAGTTCTGTCGGTGATAATGTTGGATCAGTTGTGTATTTGCTGATTTTCATGAGAATTTTATCGGGAATATTGTCCTTATCGAAATCGACCAATTGATTGATAAATGTCGTGTCACCGAGTTGTCGTTTGGCTTCGGCCCATGTCGGTTCCGAACTTCGAAGAATCATGACAGCTTCTAAAGCTTTTTCGACGAGGACCGGTGGTCGACCGTAACTTTTAACTTCTGTAATTGAACTTTTCGATAGACCTTTCAACGCTTCATTAGCTGCTTCGAGTGCAGGCATAGCTGCAGCTAAATCTTCTTGTGCAGCTTGAGCAATTGTCGACGCTTTTTCTTCGTCGATTTTGACACGTTCTTTCAATTTTTCGACGGTTGCTTTACTCTGTTCGACTTCACGTTGTTCACTAACAAGACCGCCGAGAGATTCTTCGCATTTTTTCTGTGCTTCATTGGCCAGTGCACGTTTTTTCTCTAGTTCAACTGACATTTGTGTAACTTGAACTTTAGCTTCTTCGATTTTGCCGAGACCATTGGTGAATTTATCACGTGCATCACATAATTCCTTTCGTTTTTGGTACAAAAGTCTAATAACGACAATAGCAAACTGCACAATCAAATTTCTGGAAAATGTCTTACTTTCGATAGCCGTTGGTTAACTCGAGAAAATTACTCGGTGTTACATAATTTCGTCGTCTCATTTCGTCGTACATTTGAACTGAACATTGATAAACCGAACTATGCACGGTTGCGAAGATTTGTGCGATCGATGGGCGAAACTAAACAAAAAATAACGAGTTCAAATCGTGAAGAAAACAGATTTTTCGTTCAAACAAAATGCAAACGACTTCATGCACAGAACAAAAAACAAAAAGAAAGACGATGGACAACTTGAGACACAGTGAAACGTGAACAACAATGAGAAAAAAGAAATCACTTCTCTTACCGTTGCAAACTGGAATAAATAATTTATAGTTTTTTTTGTTGTTGTTTAATTCTTATTTTACTCATTGAAAAACAAAACAAGAGCGAATGATTTACCTTATCATCGCCAGCCAGCTCGATTTGTGAGAGATATCGTTCACCAACTTCAAGTAAAGCATCTTGTGGCCAATCGCCGAACAAATCAATCGTTGTACAATTGACTAACGATGGATACATACGAATACGATTACTAGAAATCGAAGGACATGTCAAAAAACAAAATTGAACATTTTTTGTAAATCGAAAATTCTACCGGAAAACTTCACCGACAGGACTCATGCAAACGATCATATGAAGATTTTTCTTGACACGATCGAGAAGAAATGCGTAGACTTCTTGATTGTTGTCTTCATCGACGCCTTCTTTCTTCAATTCCGCTGACATATTCGTTTTGATTTCTTCGAGTTCATCCGTTTTGAATAGATTCGGTACTTCGCCCGAACTTAAAATATTATTAATATCTTCGAAAAATGATTCTTCAACAGCTTGAGTATCGACGAAGATAAACGTCGTATCACGATTCGATACGCCGGCTTGTTTGTACAAACGTTTGAGATCTTCACGAAATTCTCCTCGACGATAGTTCTTCGCGATTTCAATTTTAAATACCGTGTAGTTACAAATAAATGACGAGAGTTTCGCCAATGATTGTCGTCCTGAACCGCCAATACCGATCAAAAGCATGTTGCCTCTCGGCTGTCGAATAACTCGAACGATTCGAGTTATATGTAAAATGGCATCTCGAAACAAAACTAAATCCATCGGCACTGTGCCCGGTGTTTCGTTGTAATCTTTGAGAACTTTTTCCATATGAATTTTTAATTTATCGAAATCGACGAGATCTTCGTAGATTTCATCTTGATTCACAAAATCTCCGAATGTTGGCGGAACTCGATTTTGACAAATCGAATGAAACGTAACGTCCATATGTGTGCCTAATTTTTCAGCTAAAATCGCGTTGAATTGTTCACGATCTTTGTCATCGTTTAATCGATCAGCGAAAACTCGAAAACATTCGTGAATCCAAAGACGAATCATCGTTGGTTTCGACGCAATGAATTTCTTATCGGCACGAAGAAGACCTTGAAATATTTTCGATATATCTCGTAGATTGAATAGATAGTAGATTTTCGTTGGTGTTGGCAAGAATTTTTGAACGATTGCTTCGTACATTTCAATCGTTGCTGATGTGAGTGCATCGGGAAGACTTTTGAATTCATCATCGAAATCAGCTAAACGTTGAGAAATCATCGAGCCAAATATTCGACGAATTTCTGTTGCCTAGAACAAATGAAATCAGAGGTAATTCAACGAAGAAAAAAACTCGTTCGTACAGATGGAAATGTCATGTTGATTAAATTGAATCGACTTTGTAAACGTGGACTAATGACTGTTCGACCACCACCTGGTGGACCCATGCCAGCTAATAAGAGCATATCCTAGAAAAAATTCATTGAAATACAATGTCAAAGACAATGATGATTCGTTTAATATTACTTTAATGTATTTAACAGATTGATTCTTTCGATCGTACCAAAATCCGAAATCTAACCATAATCTTAATAATTCTAACGGTGGTTGAGAACCATATTCATCTTTCGCTGGCATATTAAAATCATCCATAAAATTCAGCATTTTCTTTCCACCAATCGGTACATAAGTACCTTTAACACGTTTTTCTACGCGTCCTTCGATAATTTCTTGAACAATATTCGACGATGTTTGAGCACTCATATTAATAATTAAACTCGAATATTCTCGTGCATCTAATTCGGACATCACAGCATGTGCAACCGATGTTTTACCTGTACCAACCGGACCGCATAATAAACATGGATGACCTTGTTTAATCAAAGCTGAAACAATATATTTATATCGAACTGTATCAACAGTTGGCACAATGATCTTATAGAATGGCATGTCAGGATTTAATTTCCATCCAGCACGTAATTTATCTTCCCAAGAGAGCCACGCTCGTTGTTTAGCATCGACATAATATTCATAGACACTGTCTTTGTTCGGAATTGTGCCTTCTAATTCACGAATGTAAGCATCGATTTTCTTTCGACTATCTTCGTCGACTGATGCACAAACTGACCAAATAATTGCGAATAGAAACCAGAGTTCAGTTAGACGAGCGAAATTATCTTCATCAATTGGATCGACACCGTTTTCTTTCGTTGCTAATGAATCGAATAGATGAGCAAACGAACGAACACCGTTCAATTCAGCGATGGGAATTAATTCTTTGCAATTTTGTTCTTTAAATTGAATGATTGGCTTGAGATATTTATTTGTCAGATAAGTTAATGGTTCATGAAATTCTTTCGGTTTTTGATTGACCCAACAGTTGATAAATGGACGCCAAGAAAGATTATTATAATCACAGAAAACAATACCGCAACCTTAATTTAGAAAACAAAAAAAAAAGTGAAAATCTATGTGATTGAAAAGAAAACGAACGAGAAACGGTAGCTGGTGATGCAACAGCCATATCACCAGTTTCGAAAAGTAGAGTCACTTGTTCAGGCATAGCAATACGTTCACCATTGGTTAATGTTAAAATTTTATTGTCATCCATGACTGAGTTCATCGATTCAATCCAAACAGCATCGATCTAATTTTAAAATCAATTTTTTGAAATCAAATAAACAAAAACTAATCTTACAGGGCAATCGAAAAGAATCCATTTTTGATCAGGTTTATCATCTAAAATCACGAATGTTTTTTTTTAAATAATTTTCTCAATCAAATAAACAAGGTCATTTACCAGCACAAGCTACACGCATGTTATTCGAAAGTATACCATCATTCCATTCGCCAGTCGATAAATCCGATGCACCGTAGAGTTCATTAATCGATATGGCTTTGGCATTGATTGGATATTCTTGAACACGTTGAAATAATGAGTCACTACTTGATTCTTGTGTTGCTATTCGTGTCATTGCACGTTTTAATGTTTGCCAAATCGCTGTCTTGCCCGATTGAGTACAACCAACAAGTACGACTGAATGACGAGAATTCTTCGTTTCGAATAATTGAATAACTTTGCTAATCGTATGATTTGTACTTTCAAGTTTTTGTTCTTTAAGTTCGGTTTCAATTGCTGATTTAAATTTCGAATAATCAATTGTCGGTGTTTCAATATCAGGAAAGAGATCCGAAACAATACCATTGAACAACGGTAGATCAGGTTCAGTCATTTTCGCTACATTCATATCTTTCATAGCTAAAATAACGACTTGATCATCTTTCAAATGTGGTGAATCACGTTTCTTTCGTCCAGCATAACGAAGTACAGCAGCCATTGAACGAAGACCAAAATCATAGAAATCCTGTTTCGATAATTGTTGAGCACATAATTGATACAATGTGTAGACTTTTGTTGCCAATAAACGTGTATCCGAAAAACCTTCACCGAAGAGGATAATTTCAGCAATATAGTTACTATCTGGCACGACCATAGAAATCGGACGAAACATCGATTTCAAGTTATCCGGTAGTTCTGTTCGACCGGCATAACCTGGATTCATTGTAATGAACAAGCCACATGACCAAACAAGATCTATATCTTGTCCTTGAAAGGTGAATTTCTTCGATAACCAACGTTTATCAACGGTTGCAAATGCATCTTCTTCGGTCATGTTTGCTTTCGATCGAATAGCATTTTCGATATCACCTTTCAATGTTGTCATAGCATTTAAAATCGAAGTAATCTGTTGAGCAACGACTGAAAGTACTTCAATATTGATTCTACAAATCAAATCAAATAAAAATCAATTTATTCATTCATTCTAAGTTTACCGATTAAATTCATCGAAACAACCCCAAGCACCCGTTTGACAATAACCACAGAACATACGACCCATTGATTTGTAATCGATTGCATCCGAACAATTGGTTACAATGACATAGAACGCCATTGCTTTACCTAAATCTTTGACTGTTTCGGTTTTTCCCGTACCTGCAGGTCCTTTCGGTGAACCTCCTCGACACAATGACAAAGCGATTGTCAACGTCATATAACATCTAAATATTCAAGACAAAACAATTAAATTGATATTCTTCGTTTTGTATTTCTTTCTACCGATCAGTCAATGGTGTAATAACCAATCGGCCCGAATTGCCGAGATATTCACATCCGTACCAAAATCGTCCGATAGCTTGTTCAATAATGATCTCATCTTTTCTCCAATAGAATCTCAATTGTTGTTGCCATTCGAATGAAGATTCACTTTTAATTTGATTTTTAATTAAATCATTAATGACATCACGTGCGTGAATTTCAATTGTAACTAATGATACTAATTTGATACGTTCGAGTCGAGTTAAATTCTTCTTAATCATATCAGTAAAATTTCTCAAAACTAAATGTTGTTTTTTTCGGTCGGTTTTCAATTTTAAAACATTGTCTCGAAGTGATTTTTGTACTTCTTCAGTCCATTGAATCTGACTTGCTGTGATACAAGCTTGACCCGGATGAGATTTCAACCATTTCTCACGTTTAGTTCCACAATTCGATAGATCATGTCGACAAGCCAGAACCTTTCGTTTAACAACTTCTTTCATCTTATTCTCGACATCACGTAACCATTTCTCAACTTGACCATCGAGAATAACTTGTCCGTCGAATGGCACAACTTCATCTTCATTCGAACGCATTTCTGTTGCTGCCATCGGACCGTTAGCTGTCGTCTTTGTCAATGTCAATGTTTTGATATTGTCGAATAATTTCTTCATATGTGGCATGACAGCCGGTGGATTTTTCGATTGACCAAGAATTTCCAAAAGATCATCATTGGAAATAAAGTAAAATCGTGGAAATTGTCGACGTTTATTTTCCAAGTACATTTCCAATGATTTTTGAATTTCTTCGAGATTAGAATTCATGTATTGTAGTTCTTTATCAACGCCTTCTAAATGTGTTGCACGGAAAGCATTCGGACTTTGACTGAGTATTGTCATAACACCTTTCCATTTCTCATTGACTTCATCGAATAGTGCAGTTTCTTTAGCTAATTGACGACGAATATCTTCGCCGTAGAAGATGTTCTAGAAACAAAAAACAATCATCATGAGTTTCGAAAGTGAGGCAAAACAAAGCGAATTTTACTTCGAGATAAAGCCATTGTCGTTGAACAGCTAACCATAATTCAGTAACTTCGAGTACATGGGAAATATCACGTTCCCATTTATCGACTTCTTTGAGAAATGGTTTGATAAATCGCGAAGCTTTGTATGTTGCAAGCGAAACTTGATGTTCTTCGATTGTTTTGTTGATTTCTTCGGTTGATTTGATTTTAAAATGACCTAGAACGAATTCCATGTCATTCGAAATGATCGTCTACTCAAAAATGACACGCAGTTTACCTTTATCTTTGAATGGTACAACTTCAAATTCGACTTTCTCCCATTGTTCTCGAACTTTTTCAATGCCTCGTTCGATGGCCGCTTCTTTCTGTGCAGCTTCACTAACCTCGTTGATTAATTGTGCATTTTCTTCGAAATGCATATTGATAATACTCTCCAAAGTAAAATCTTCGGATTCTTCATCGAATTCTTTCGATGATTCATCTTTAATTCGTCGCCAATGACGATCTCTCATATCCTTATTATGTAAATCTTTCATCAACGGCATTGTACGTCGAAATTCATCGACACGTTTCTTCGTTGAATCGATGATTTCCCAATTTTTCTCTCGATAATCTTTCGATAGTTTATGTAGTTTTTTATATTGTGCAATGGCGTAATCTTCCATGACTTGTGTTTGTAGATTGGCGAATGTTGTTAGTTTCCATTTGTCGAACATTTGATCCCATTCTAAGGCCAATGTCCAAATACCTTCGAGAGCTTCGATATCTTTTTCGAGATTGATGATATCTTTTGATAACGGGTGATCGATACGAAATATGCCGAGACCGCGACGAAGTTCTTGTTCTTCTTCTTTAAGTTTGGCAAGACGTTGTTTCATTTGTTCGATTTGACTGAGAGCTTCTTCGGGTGTGATCGACGATGTAAACGGACCGTTGGTCTTAAAATCAGTCACAAGTTCACCGACATTCTTTTTAAATTCTTCGGATTGTTGAAGTAATTTCGATTTGAATTTTTCACGAAGTTTTTTCAACATTTCTTCACTGTCGGTCAAACATTGAAGATAATGTTGCCAACGTTCTTCTAATTGACCAAGCATTTCTCGGGTCTAATCAACAAAAAATAGGTCTTAATTCTATCGAAATGAAAGCTTTTACGCTATCGGGAACGGGTTTTTCATATTTTTCAAGTAGTGTGAATTGTTCATGTAGAGGAGCGAATTTCGCTTCATACACAGGAATTTCCTGTTGAAGAGTTTCTAATAGTTTCTGTTTGGCTTCTAAACCATAATGATTCTCCGGTGTGACCATGACGCTATAATAAAACGAAATTTTCATGTCAAGCTTTTTCTTTTCAATTCAATCATCGATCTACCTCGCGCTGTTTTCATCGAGATAATTCGTCAATTGTTGCAAACCATTCGTTGCCAATTTCAATAACAAAACTAAAAGATTCAAAAGTTCGTATTCATTCATTCATTGAATTAATTCTTATACTAGTTAATTTCGATTGCCATTGCAAACAATGTACGACTAATGCATTTTTCAATGGTGAACAGTCGACAAGTACGAATTGAACTGTTGTTAATGTGTCTCTCGATTGAACATTATTCGCAACTTCTGTATAACGATTGATATCAGCATCGAAAAACGATGCATCAGGACAACGTTCTTCATAACGAGCAATGAAACGTTCTTTATCAACATCCCATAGCTCTCGAACGCCATTCCATGTAGCTTGATAATCGTCGAGATGTTTCTCATTGGCATCGAGACCAATGGCAATTTGTTGTTGTAAATGTTTTTTAGCTTCGTCTTTATTTAACACCAAATGCAACGGCTGGAAAAAAAATCAGATAATGAGTAATCAAAGAAATCTTTCTTTTGTCGAAATACTTCTTCATAAGATCTCGATTTGAGCCGATGCATGAATGTAATTGAATTGGCTAGTTCATATTCGCCAATGTTATTTACAATACCTTTGAGAGTAGCTAAATCGGGTTTGAAATTAATCTATGAAAAATGATTTATGAGAAGGAAAAATGGAAATATTCCCGTTGGTATTACTCGAGATAATGTCGTATCGCCAACGACTTTCGGTTCGAGGATAATTTCGATTTTAAATAGCGGACCTGGTGCTGATTTTCCATCGCCATTGATCGCTTTGGAGAGTTCAGTCAATGAAGCTTTGAAATTATATCGAACGGCACGTTCCAACCATTTATCTAATTCCACGATGATTCGATTCCATTCATGTTGAACATCGGATGGATCACGTGCAAATAATTGATAAATTTCTTCGATTTTCTGAAGAATTTCATTGAAATATTCACGAATTTTATCCGATGCTTGTTGTCGATGTTGTTTCTATTTCAACGAAATCAAAATCTTGTTGTTTTTTTTTCTCTTTATATTTCTTTCTACCTGATATTCTTCGAATTCGAGATTTTCAAAGATTTTTCTCGTATCAATTTTCACCAGAAGTGTCTCGCTAATTTTCTTACATAATTTAATACAATCGAGATGCGATTGTTTGAATCTATCGACTTGTTGTTGCAATTCAGATGCACTGATACGACAATCAATCGTATAATCATGTGTCGATTTCAGCCAAGTTATTTTATTTAAACCCGGTGCAAGTTTCTTATCTAATTGTTTGATTCGTTCTTTGAATAGAATACGTTCATGAGGATCTAATTTATCCAAAATTCGATTGTAATCTCGAACGATCAACATCACATTTTCTCGAGCTGTACGAAGTTCGTTTTTTCGTGTGAGAATTTCGCTTGCATACGGTGGAATATCGAAGCCCAATCGTTCCCAGAATTTAATTTCTTGAAAAAGTTTAATCAATGATGGATCGAAATTGGCTTGCAAGTATCCTTCGTCATTGACACGTTTTATCAGCGGACATTCGAGTTTTTTCGTTGGCTCATTTTCGATGTGATACGACCATTCTTTGTATTGTCGTTGAATGAAATCATCGAGTGCTTGTTTAACGTATTCGTATTGTTGACGAATATCGTTCGAGACGCCGACATGCGGAAGGAAATGTGCCATGTTGAGAAACGACATCATACGTTCGATGCGACGTTTGAGATTTCGAGCCCAGAAAGCACTGCCAGCATAGTGTGGATGAAAACGATCGAGAGCATTGGGAATCGATGATGTCGAAATGATCGATTGAATAGTTTGAAGAACAAATTTGAAAATTGTATAGAGATCAACAGTTTTTTTGTCTAATGTACGACGAATAGCCTAGAAGAACAACAAAACGAAGAAATAACAACAAAAGTAAGTCAATGAATTTACTTCTCGAGAATTCAAATGCGTGTAAACATCGAGAACTTCGACACCTTGTTCGACAGTTCGAACAGCGTCGAATGCGTATGTTATGACATTCGTCATCATCACTTCGAGATCTTTAACTGCCGATCGAAAACGATTGTAATCTTCATGCCATGTTGTCGCTTTAACATTGAGAATCGTATGTTGAACTTTGCGAAGTTCTTGGAGATGTTTATCGAAGGCTGTTTCGATTTCGGTGAGCATTCGATTGATGGACGGACCACGTTGACCACCGAAGATAGGCAATTGAGTTCGAACGCCTTCTTCCCAACGAGCGAAATGCATTTGACATTCGCATAGATCGAGTAAATCTCGGCAACGTTGAATAAACGCTTCGATCTGAGCGAAGATCGTTGTTTTATCAAGACGCCAACCTTTCACCGAGCATTTCTCATGAAGATGTTGAGCCTAAAATGATGCACACAAAACAAAAATTCACATTTGAGTTCGTCTCTCTCTCTCGGTTTTACGTTATTATAAATTTCTTGCCATTGTTGACAACATTCGATACATTCATTGAGTGTTTTTTGACTTGAAGTAATACAACCATCGAAAATCTTATCGAGATCAATCGCTACTGTACATCGACGAATGACTTCATTGCTCAACTAGATACAATTCATTCGTATATAAAATCAATCAAAATCACGTGTTTACCTTTCGAAAAAGTGCAGTTAGCATTTCTGGTCGATTGTAGAATTCTGAATTGACCCAAATGACTCGAATAAGTGAAATGATTCTCGGTAACATTTTCGGTATTTCATTTGGTTTTGCATCGGCTAATTCATGGCACGGATCTTTCAATGCCAATAAAAACGTAAGATTATTATCAGCTCGTTTCGTATTCGATTGTAATTGTTCGGCTAATTTTAAAAATTGTGGCAAATACGATGATTTAGCTAGACGTAGAATTTGTGTGATCTGTTTAATCGATGGTTGATCAAGTTGTTGACTGATGCCAAGTAAATCTTGACTGCGTGCCTTCCAAAATTCGATTTCTTCTAATGGACCGCTATTTTCATCGACAATCGAAGCATCTTGAGAATGTGACACATCTTTAAGTTGTCGACACCAATGAACCATTGCTGATTCCAATCGTTGAACGAGTTCTTTATCTTTTGCTGCTTGTTCAGTTGAAATATCTAATCCTTCTTTGGGTATGTATAGTTTCGTTATGCCTTCCATACGCCAACGAATATCGGTCAATGTCGCAAGAAAACGATGTAATTGAGAGGCAAAATCGTTTTTAATCGAATCAGGCCACATTTTATTACCGAAAAACAAGGGAGCATAGAGACCCGACATTAAACGAAGAAGAGAAGAGAAATGTTTGCCACCAAAATTACCGTATTGAACGTCACTGAAATGATGAAAATGATTTTATAAAGAAATAGGTTTTTTTTTTAAGTTTTCTACCGAATGAAATTTTCTTTTTCGAAAATACGCATCGATTGATTTTTAATGAAGTAAACTAAATGTGTGAATGGATTTGTTGGAACACCGAATTCAACACAAAGACCAAGAACACGATCGACATAGAAACACATGATACGATTATCTGGATCGTTTAGATATTCACGAATTTTTCCATGAACCTCATCTGTCCACATGGATTCTTCCAAACCAGGAATTGTTACAAGTTTATGAATGTAATCAAACTAGAAAACACTGCAGACAAACACAATCGGATCAAGTCGATCAACTTACAATCTCGTTGAGTGCGGCTTGATAACGATCATCATCATCGTCGACAGGATTGACTTCATCTTCTTGAAATTCATCAGCCGCTGCAACGACTGGAGTTGGTTCGAATTTTAGAGTCGGTGAAGGTACTCGATCACCGTCTGTAGGTGCGTCGGGTTTCGGCGATTGAGCAGCAGCCGTTGCTGATTGTTGACGTCCATCGACTTCATCGAGTGCTACAGCTTCACGTATGGATGCGGCTTTACTTCGGCCTGAACGAGCTGAACCAACGCGTGAACTATGTCGAGAAACGTTATCAGTCTGACCATTAGCTTGAGATTGTGTATCCGTATTATCACCGTTTACAACAGCAGAACTTGGTTCGTTCTCCATCGAAATGGATACGAACGAATTTAATCACAAAAACGAAAAAAATCAAAATGCACTTGAGCAAATTGTTTCTGTTTCAAGAAGAATAAAACAACCATTCGATACTCTATCACTATAGTTGCAAACTTTATCAAATATTTTTCATTCAAAAAAGAAAGAGAAACAGATGTCACTTGACTGCATACATCGATTCATACGGTTTTTTTGCTTTGCTTTCATCATTACTAACAACCGCACGTTTTTGAGTCAATCATTTTATTATTTGGTCATAAAACAAAATATTTATTCGTTAGTCGCATTTAAAATTTATTGATAATTAACAAAAAAAAAAGGAAAAATAAATTCCAAAGCGTCAATTCTCTTCACAATTAAGTAAGAAAAATCAGGACTAATCATGTCTAGTTTTGTTTCCTCATCGGTTGTTAACAGTTGACATTCATCATTGCAAATAACATGTTCTCTCGAATAGGAACTAATGCATCGCCATTTATTGTCATCGTTGTTGTTGTTGTTGTTGTTTACATACCATAATGCGAATGAGTTTTTTTCTAATGTGTGATCGAGCCGGAGACCGAAACCTGAGAGATTCAGTAACTATCTCAAGTTAGGGTCTCAGGGTCAATACACGACATTATTTCGGAGATAAAATGAAAGCTAAAAGAATGGAAAAGAAAATCTTGATTAAACTTAAGCTCGAGACTAAGCGTCTTATTCTTAGTTTCAGAAAAAAAAACAAAATAACAAGTACATTTTGTGGTAGGTTAGAATTTGAACTGTGATTTGTCTCAGTGTAATTGTAACTAATAAAATCTAAGCGCCAAATAGTGAGTTTTTATTTTTCATTATGCTCTTCACGATCATGAACTCGTCTTAAGAACAAACCTGTTTGCATTTGTGAGGCCTTTGACGCTAGAAGTAACAACTATTCATCGTTTCATATGTTTTCTGTCGTTATATTTTCTCCTCATTTTTTTCCTGCTCTCTCTCTCTCGCGCGCGCGTTCTCTTTCTCAATCCCGAGTGATATAAATAACGCACAAAATAGAATTTCATTATTATCATCATCATCATCATCGTGTTTTCCTCTTTCTTTCAAAGTGAAGAAAGAAAGAAAGAACCCGAGCAAATGAGAAAAAAATGCTCTGATCAAGTATATTCTTCTTTCTCTCGGTTTTTTTCCTTATATAATGTTTTGGTGTATTCGCGTCCCGTAAATGTGCGACGTTAATGAAGAGGAAAGCAGTAAGACTTGTTAATGCAAATATATATATATAATATTTGTGTAGAACAGAAAAGAATAGCGAGCGCTATTGCATTTACCGCAAGAACTCAGAAGAGAAAGAAAGACGTCGAGTTGTCAAAACGAGACGAACGGGTCGGGGTGCAAAACAAGTAGGCACTTTCAGAGAAATCATCTGGTCGAACTGCCGGTTCTTCCACACATACGCACGCACGCGCCCGAGCCCAAATAAATAAGCAAAACGAAAGATAAATACGAACGACATCTATGGAAGAAATAGAACTTCATCGGAATCCGGTTTCTATTGTGTACGCAGATGTTTTTGCTGGGGAAAATATATTGGATATAGCATTTATCATACTTAAAACAGATGTTGAAAAACTATGCAGCGGATTTGTATTTCGATCCGTTTGGAAATGAACTTAGATCATGTTTAAGAAGAAAAGAAAGAGAAAAAAAACGTTTTTTTCTACTATTACCTTGTCGAATACTGATAAAAAGCTAAAAGACACTTCCTAAAATAATGTAAAACTCACTTTCACCGGGGTTTTTTCCTACAATACAATGATACAATCATCTTCATATTTTCTATCATCCGTGAAAAATAAATATGTACACCGATGATGAATAATGAGAACATTACCGACGGACGAGCACATGAAGTACTTTATTTTTGCCCTGTCATCTTATATAAACCTTCGTATTGCTTTATTTTTTTCTCTCTCTCTCTCGTTTTTTGTCTCTGTTGAGACGACTAGCTGTTTTTTCTCTCGTTTATATGAAGAGCAGAAAAAAAGGAAAAAAAAAAAGAAACAAGACGAATAGTAACCTATTCTCAACCAATAGAAGAAAACCAGCTGATGTACATCGACAAGCAATTGGTTGATTTTTCTTCTTTTATTTGATCTGAAGAATAGAAAAATACACACCGAATATGTACAAAGAAGTCAGATTGAAAAAAAAATATGAATAGAAAACAATTTCATCAAAACACGAGAATAACTGACTTCCATATGAGAAAACATATGGATGTAATCTTGGTCAAAGTTCGTGTCGACTATCATGAACATGTTCTGAAGACCGAAAGCATTGCGATAAACTAATCTATTGATAAAGCTGATAACTAGAGTTTTTGTTTTCTTTGTTTTGCTTTTTGAAAACCATAGTTAACATATTTCATCTCTGCACAAACAAATGCAAAACTATGTCTATGATATTTATACGAATTTGTGCTTAGCAAACAGAAAAAGAGACTGGAAAGTAATCCTTAAGGTGAATCTTCTTGGTTGAGAGTCAAATATGAATGAAAGTAGATTAAGACTTAAGACGTTCGCGTGTTTTACTCATTAACACTATCTCAGAGTTCTATGCGTGCATTTTCGTCACTTTTGTCGGACTTGACTAATCTAATGGAAAGTTCAAGTATGTATTTTTGTTCTTTTTCTAAAAGAAAACTAAATCAATAGGAAGGTTAGACGAAAGATGAGATGTCGATGACGATCGTATTTAAAACACCTGACAACCAGACAGAAGAATCAGTGTCGAAGTACAACATAATGAAAGAACGGAAGAAAAGAAAAAGTACACATACACATGCATGCATAGGTATTTTTATTTGACGATGAAAGTGTTTATCAAAGCGAAGCAACAAGAAGAAAAAAAAGGTGCAATGAGAAAGATAAAATTTATTTATATCATCAGCTGTTATTTTCCTCAAATAGACATGAGAAACAAAACAAAAAAGGTTTGCGATGCGAGTTCGCAATAAAACAAAACAGTGAGGGCTTGGTGGCACGGGGAATAAAATGGAAACGTTATATTCGAATGGCCTACTTACATTGAAAATCGATGTTATTTTTGCAGAAAAACAAAACGATGTGTCGCATGGAATAGGAATCTTTTCATATATTAACTGACATTCTACAGAATAAAGGAAAAAAGAAGTCGGAAGGCGCGCACTGCTGATTATTGCGTTCTGTTGCAGTGCTCGATGCCTTTATACTACCAGTACCGAGAACAACAACGAGAGACCCCCCTCCTTTTTCTTTTTTTTCGCTACCCGGGCTGCTGCTGCCTTAGCCGTCGATGAAAAAAGAAAATATTTTTGCTTCTACATGTAATTTGGTTGTTTTCGTCGCTTTTTTTCTTTCTCTCGCTCGCTCTCTCTCTTTTTCTCGATGATAAAAAACATTTCGCCTTGATATATGATAGATCTACTCGTACAGCGGGCGATTCGATTTTTTCCTCTCTCTCTCGCATCATCAATTGTTCTATTACAGAAAAACATATGTTAGAATTCCAGTCGAGGCTCTTTTTTTTCTTCTTCTTCTCTCGAAGTACGATTAAACAACATCAAATTAATTGGAGTTTCTTTTTGGGCTTGATGATTGAGTTTTGTTTTTTTCTTCTTCTCTGATAAAAACAACGACGAACCCGACGAAGAAAAAAACTGCACGACCGTGCTCTTTTTTCTTCGTTCTTCGGCTACGAGCGCGTCGCTTCGGCGATGCAATCTATGGCAAAAACCTATCTTCATTTTGCGGTAAAGGACGACGATGAAGAAGAAGAAGAAAAAAACAAGAGAAAATTTTGAGTACACAGCTGCGTGCAACATATGTTTTTTCTTTCTTTCCTACAATCAGTCGTAAATATCAAATACAAAAAAAGCACAAAATGAAAAAAAAACGAGAGAAAACTATCATCGACTAGATGTGATTGCGTGTTCAGGTTGAAGTTGTTGCAAACGTGTGTCGATTAATCGAAGTGGTTCGATGAGGGATATTGTAAGCCAACAGGGCGTTGACGTGATCTCACGATGACCGAATTGGTAGCCCCAACCTTCTTTGAAACTAACGTAGAGCGTGCAAAGTTTTGTGAGATCGAGAATTGATTCGTATGTTGCCAAAGGATCGCTGACTAATTGAGCAAAAATCGAGAAATTAAATATGCAATTTCGAGAATCACGACTCGGAACATGATGAACAGCTGAATCGCTGAGATTATTCAAACGATTCAAGAGTATCGAATGAACAAAGATCGAACATGAATAAGAACGATTTCGAATCGAAACATTGCCATTACAATCTTCGATTAATTCAATACCTAAGCAACAAAAATAATAATAATATTAAACAAAATCAAATCATTTATTTACCTTTTCCAATCGATGCTCGAACATCTTCGACACCTTTCTGTCGTTTAACATTCGCTAATAATCCTAAACTAAATCGAGTCGTAAAATTCTTGTATGGCGATGTGTATCCATCGACATAGACTCGCGATGATGTGCCTCGAAATTGTTCGCCAATTCGATTGCTATATTCATAATAATTAATCGTACACCATGTTGAAAACGCTTGATGATTCGATCGTTGAGGTGAATCTAGAAGATTTTGAAAGATTCGGTTGTTAGTTTTTGTGTTCGAAAGAAGAAAATTGAATTACAAGGATCAGGTGAGTATATTGATGGTGGAGGCGTTGGCGGAGCATTTTCGTTGTTAATTCGAGGCTCGATTATCGAAGGTAAAACTGAAAACGAAACGAATATTTGTCTTTCAGCTTAATCTCAATGATTTACCTTGTGACGGTACGCGATTGTAGTGATACGGATTGATACAGACGAACTTTTGCTTTCGATTATTACCCGGTGAAAATGGATAATGACATTGAGATGATGGTGCTAGTTCGTGATAGTTTTGTAGGTCAGCGAAACGCCAGAGACGACAGTAGACAACATGAGGAAATTCTTTTCGATAGACGATTTGAATGCGTTTGTCGACCGATGGAGGTATTGGAATACATGGACTTGGACAATGAGGATTTAATAGAACTTTAGCAAGAGAATCGAGTACACCTGAAAAGCGAATTCAATAGAAATGAAAATAAATTTCTTCGATTTCAATTTTACCGTCGGAATTTTTTAATTTTTTTATAAGAAAATCGACAGCACGTTGACTATGTTCATTGTCTTCATGTCCTTGTTTCCAATTGACGATTTTCGAGCGTAAAACATGGAGATTAAATGCTTTTCTATCATGATAATCATTCATAGTTTGCATCCTCCCTATATCGATACGAATTACGTCTGTGGTATGTATGAACGATTGCCGAATTGCTTGGTTGCTAAACGATTATATACATTCTGATCATGTGAAAAGAGAAAACAATTGTTTTCTTCTCTCTATGCAAGAGAAAGAGAGATAGAGAGAGAGATATGATTTCCAACAGAGAAAGAAAAGACAAGTGTGTGAACAAACGAGACGACTCGCAATTAATAATAATTATTCTTTCCTAATCGTGCGTCTGATAAATCCTCTCATTGAAACGAACAGTAAAAAGAAAAGCATGCGGCACACTTATTTTCTAATATCATCTAAGTCAAATAACAACAACAACTTAACTTCGAACGAAAGAGAGAGACAATTAACATTGAGTTCAAAAGAAATTGTTTTCTCCGATAATATTCAAGAGTTCGGACCCTTCTCTTGTCTTTTATTTCTTAGCTAAATAGAAAAAAAAATTCCATCAAGAATATAATAAATATAAAAGGAAAAAAAACGAGGAATCATTAGACTAGAGAAACAAAAAACAGACAAAAACATTGTTCAAGCACACTATTTGATCAAAACTTGCACAAAGCAAAAACATAAAAAGCTAATGGTGTATTT
>ERZ778023.2396-NODE-2396-length-23112-cov-54.039641_pt1 | contig 23112 bp, 27 predicted proteins | sample MGYA00375753_ERZ778023 | MGnify/ENA primary metagenome ERZ778023 (study PRJEB29350, sample SAMN05389822) | bioreactor metagenome | isolation source: Ammonium sulfate bioreactor | place: South Africa: University of Cape Town | collected 2014-04-04 ... | reverse complement strand
TCATAATTTTCGGTACTTTTAAAAACAAAGTTCATTTCTCCTAACGATCAAAGACGCGCACATAATTTTAAATTGCATATGATTGATGCTTCCTTTGGGAAAAAAGTTTTTTATTAAAAATGTTCTTATTTTTGCGTAAAAGAGTTTATAAAAACAAACCATTTCACACACAGTCGTAACTCCATGTTTTAAAATCAATCACGTAAAAATTGCACAACACGATTGTATGTCGTTTGATTAAACACAATTCCAAAATGTCCTGCAGAGATATAACGAACATTTTCAGGAAGGTCTTCTTCTAAATCACATTTTTTCCAGTTCATAATTGCATCGAATTCAGCATTGATATTATACAGATCGATAACGATAAAAGCTCTGTTACCAAAAAAAAGAATTCTGATAAAAAAAAGTTTTTATTAAAAATGTCCTTTTTATTGTTTGCAGCACAGATGAGCATACAAAAGCAGAAAATGATTAAAAAGAGTTCAAATACATTGAATTTATATTTCGTCTTTCTTAGCACGATGTTGATTAACATAAATCTTCAAAGAAAAAAAATTAATTTCAAACGAAAGTTCAAACAAAAACTAACTTGATTCAGTGCTTGAAATAATTGATCGATTTTCTCAAGAAAACATTCAACTGGTTGGAAATATTCTTGTCTCATATGTGCATCGTAGATTTCATACTTTTCTCGCTGATTCAGCCGTTTCAAACCTGTGAAATAGAATATTTTCTTGAACATAAACGAGAAAATATCTTGATCATCGTCTCGATTTTCTCTTGTCAAACGAAAATTATCGTTGATTATCGACACGAACATATTCATGCAAACGAAGACAACAAGCAGAATAAATAAACTAAAACAAATAGGTCCCAAAATCGGCTCAACCGTCGCCAATTCTTTGCCGTTAAATTTCAATAAAATCATTTCGAATAAATAACGATAAACGTCGATCGTATTGACAAATCGAAATTAACTTAATCGTTGCAAAAAAACAACTCATTCCAAGAACATATTCATACAGATCAGTTAAATCATTTACATAACGCAGTTCGATATAAATTGTTGTCCAATATTGTCCATCTGTAGAAAAAAGGAAATTTGAAAAATGCCATTTTGTTATAATAATAGCAAAACATACAGAAACATAACAAACTAAATGAATACCCTCATCAGATTCAGTTGGTATCCACGTTATTGTCAATGTATAGACAAATGAGTTATATGTATCAGTAACAAGGTACTATGGCTTTAAAAATATGATCCACTCATTTATGATTTATTCACACCTGAACGTTAATCGATAGGAATTGAGAAGATGTCTGACTATAATGAACTCACCATCAGTGTGAAGCTAGCACGACGGAGCTACCACGACGAAACGATAATTCATGTAAAATTTTTTTCAGAAGTATGTCCGGCCTATAGAAATGAGTTCACTCGATTCAGAATTTAATTCTGCGTCGAATGGTAATACTTTTATCCACCGGACATACTTTTTAAAAAAATTATATGGATTTTTCTCACCTGTAAGCAAGAAAAACAAGGATAAAGGTGAAAAAAGTTCCAAAGCATGTCCGGTGGATAAAAGTATCACCATTCGATGCAGAATTAAATTCTGAATCGGACTGACTCGTTTTTATGAACCGGACATACTTCTGAAAAAAGTTTTATAGAAATTTTCGTTTCGTCGTGCTAGCTCCGTCGTGGTAGCTTCACATCGATGAACTCACCTCCTTTTTCACTTCTGCCGTTTAATTGGAACAACAATAGACGTCCGTTTAGTCGTCCAATTATGATGTAGGTGAGAACGTATATATATATATATATATATATATAGAAAAAAGTTATCCATATGAAAAAGGAATCGAATAACATTGCTTCAATTTCCTTAACAACTAATAATCTCAACAATATGCAAAACAACGTCACTTATAATATACATTTAAATATCAATTTAAAGGTAAAATTTATAATTATCTCGTATAGTACAGCTCTTTCTTAGTATTTAATGTACGACGTGGAAAGAGTAATCAGCTTTCTGCAAAAAATGAATATATAGCGATTTAATTGTTTTGTTTCTATTGCTAATATCCATTGGAATTAAGCCAAGCTAGATATTTGTGACTTTTCTACTGTTTGCTACATTTTTTCGTCAGTAATGTCATTCATTCGGACGTTATCAACTGGTGTGATAATTGAGCAAACTTGACACAGAATCGTTTTGGCCAAAAAAATTATTAGGAAAGAAAAAGTTCATTCGCTTATGTTCATTGAACTTTTATCGGTAACCAGAGTCGTGGAACAGAGCATAGCGTCCTCTTTAACAAACCGATTTAGTTATTCTTTCCATTATATCTATCTGTTGATATAATATATAGAACAATGTCCCTTTGTTTACCATTCACTCGGCCCTTGTGATTATATAAACACTATCATTCTTACCATAGGCCGAGAGACATTATTTTAGGATTTACTGTTTGTCGAAATAATAAATTTTTCATTCAGATGCCCAATTTACTATGCTGTTTCTGTATGAGCAAGAAAAAATCAGTGAATGCAAATGGTAATAATATTACAACAAGGGCAGCACGATCGTCACCACGCCAGCCGCAGTCATTTAATAACCAGATGGAAATGAATTCGAATCGTTCATATACACGACGTGATGGTATCGGAAGAAATGGAAGTTATCCATACCAAGACGAGAATGTAAATTACCAAAATACTTCTCGAAATATTGGTTCTGGTTGGAATTATGAATCCTCGGATTCAGATGATTCAGCAACTTATCGATATATTGCACAGTCTGATACACTTGAATACGGTCCGCAATTAGCAACCAATATTATCTATCATGATCCACGTTTTTTGACGAATAATTCTCATCATCATCGAATTAATGCTCATCGTTTGTATAACAAGAGTGAAACGAAGAGATCGGATTTTCATGAGACGAAATCAGATACGTCTCCCCAGGTAAGATAATCATCAATAGCTAGAAATTGTATTTATTTAAGTTTTGGTAGGCTGTTCCGGAAAGCAACTCGAGAAACTCGATGGAATTAAGTGGTAGCAGAAAACAGTCGAATGAAAGTTTGTTCTCTGTTGGTATCGGCAGTAATTCTCTCAATGATTTAGGAAAATTTTGTGCTACAATTGTTTAAAGTATTTTTTTTTGTATTTATTCGGATAACCAATAAATTAATGATTATTTGATTTTGATAACATGAAATTCTCGGCAGAGAAACTATTATCTCTAATCAGTTTGAGAGTAAGGGATAGAAAATTTGTTCAAAATATCGATTGTCATCTAACGTTTCTTGTTTTATCAACAAACTTAAAGAAGCATAAGAAGGAGAGCGAGAGAGAAATGTGCGTACGTGATAAGAATATTTTAAAATGAGAAAAAACGACTGGCAACACTGATGGTCTCATTGGTATTTTTTGTGTGTTTGCTACTTATTGCAGTGGGTGATCGATCAACGGTAGTTTGCGAAGGTTAAGCTCGATTTACAATTTTATCAACACGTCTTATTCGTTTTGAATGGCCACCAACAGAAGAATTTATTAATTCGAAAATAGGGTTTGCTCAATTATGTTTAGTCGATATAATCTTAATGTCACTATTCAAGTGTGTGCGAATACCAAGATACTTTGGGCCTGAAAACAGGGAAACATTCGTTTTTTACTTATTAAGAAAAATTTGATAATTTACGTATGGTACACTTGGGATTAAAGGTGATATGTTTGGTGTCTTGAAAAGAAAATTCAGACAAGTGTCCGATCAAAATATTTGATTCGTTTCTCCCTGACCGATTCATTACACGGTCATAAAAGTCAAATAAAATATTTACGAGTTTTATTTATGTCTAGGCAAGTCACAAGTAAGAATTAATCACGTAAAAATTGCACAACACGATTATATGTCGTTTGATTAAACACAATTCCAAAATGTCCTGCACAGATATATCGAACATTTTCAGGAAGGTCTTCTTCTAAATCACATTTTTTCCTATTCATAATTGCATCGAATTCCGCATTGATATTATATAGATCGTAGAATTTACTCATTCGACGCATCCAATTGATTTCTATTCGACTTGAAGGAGATGCTATTGTTATGATCTTTCCAATGTATTTATTTATTTGTAAATTTGTTGAATGAAATTTTAAATTGCCTTGCTCATCCAAATACGAACAATCTTCAGTAAAAAGAGAGCAAAGAGCAACTTTTGCACTATTTGAATGTGCAACGATATCAATCAATGAAGTTTTCATAGGTAATTCTTCAGCAATAGTATATAATAACTTTTTTCCTTTGTTTTCATTCTGATGAAATTGAAGATCAATGTTTGAATTTAAATTTGAATATTTTTGTTGTATTTCTTTCATTTTATTCAAAATTCTTTTACATTTTTCATTTGCAGATAAACCAAATTCCAAGTTCAACACAAAAACAGATCGATCCGCTTTTTTAATTACCATTGCTAAGTCTCCTAAATACGACCATGAAAAACCCATAGAATCATGTAATAGCAAAATAGGTCGATATTTGCAATTCTCTTCATTGATTTGATTGAAACCATACGTTGTTGGATCATGGCAATATTTAACGAATGTATACCAAACGATTTTCAATAGAACGTGTAGTTCTAAAACGATGAATCCATAGAACATTCCTAAACCAGCTGAAATTCGTCGTTGTACGATTTCAACAAGCATTTCATTGATATAAAACCAGAAAATATAAATGTAATATCTAATCATTCGGAGAGAGAGAAAATGAAAACGAAACTCGACAAATATTTAAAAAATCTTTATTCTAACTACAAAACTTTGAAGAAATCTGTTTAATCTCCTCAAATATCTCGACTTGTGTATTCCACTTGGAAACTAGCGACATCTAAATATGCGTTTCAACGGTTAAACATCACGAACCAATCGTTTCACGTTCGTTGTGAAACATATTACAAGCAAAACTTTGTTGTTTCTTTCACTTTCTTCCTAATTTCGCTTGATCTGCATTTTTCAATCGAAATCATGTCTTCAGCTTATTCATTTGCTGGTGGAAGTCTTCGTTTAAAAAGCGATTCATCAAGTGCAACTCAAAGTGGTAAAATCTCGAAAAAACATAAACACAAACATAAATCCAAATCGAAATCTTCGAATACAATTGAAGCACCGTCGTCGAAAATGGAACATGTTCCTTCAACAGCTCAAGCAGGTGCTCTCGACAAAGCAGGTCCAATTCGTCGTGATCTTCGTACGCCAGCTGAAATCGCCTACGATCAAGCGATGGAAAAACGAGCCGAACAAAAAATCCTACAAAAAGCAGCTAAATCGCATAAAGAACGAGTCGAAGAATTGAACGCTCATTTAGATAGTCTTACTGAATATAATGATATTCCTAAAGTCAGTTGGACAAAATAAAAGACACGCTGTTTTTTTTTGTATCATATTGCTTCGTTTGTTTGTTTGTCTTGATCAATAAAAAAATGTCATTTGTGTGTCTTCAGATTGTGAGAATGTCTCGATCGATGGACGATGATTTCACTTATTTTATTAAATTCGTCGATGATATTGGCGATCGTTTTTATCTAAAAAGCTCGATCGATGAACGAACGAACACAATTCTCATGCAGATCACCAATCTCAAATTCGGCTGGGTCGGAACACGTAAATCTCAAACGCAAACATCAATTTCAATTGATTAAAATCATCATTTCTTCTAGTCAATCAACAACAAGTTCGAACTTTAGCCAAGAAATTTCCTCGTGAAGAACAAGACACATTCTATTCTCACACGCAACGTGCGTTTTCTCGAGGAAATCACGCCGAAGCCGACGGAAAAACTTACGTTTTCAATTGCAAAAGATCCGACAAAAAAACACTCGACGTAACACAAACAAAAAATTCGATCGATGTTTTCATAGTTTTTCGATTTAGTTTGTTTGGAAAGCCGTGGTCGATGATCTCAATTCATTGAAAATCATCGGTTATGCTGAACTTCAAGAACGACCCATCGAAGAAGTAAAAACAAAACTAATCGAATTTGATTTTCGATTGTTCGTTGAAGATCTTAGCTAAAATGATGGATCATATCATCGATGAAATGGACAGTTTACGTTCAGCAAACGAACAAAAAGTCTTCGAAATCAAACGCATCAACGGTCAGCTGAACAAAGCACTTGAAGTAACTTCGAATTTCCCCGCTCATTAATCATCGATCTTCGTTTTTTTCAGACAGTCAAACAAACGGTTGACATGAAAGATAAATTAGAAAGTGATCTTTATCGAAAGGTAAACAGATAACAAGAAACTATTTTATTATTTATAAATCTATACATAAAAAACAACAATATATGTGAGATTTGATCTTAACTTTCACTAGACCTTCGACTCGTTGGTTGATTATTGACATTTAGTAGACGTATTTTCATATTCGTTAGCATTCGTATGAGAATTTTCTCTAATTGTGGAATTTGATTGATAAAATCGTTGGAAATTCGTTCGATAATCGATGGATAATCATGTTCGATGATTTGCGTCCATTCATACGCAATCGATTCCAATTCCATCGGATTCGAATCTTTCCACGATGAAAAACGCGTTTCATAAACACGAATACGTTCGATAATAAACGAAACTTCATCGGCATAGGCCGAGAGGAGATTTTCTAATTGTCTTTTCAATGATCGAACGGTTGTTTGTTCTTCTCGATCGAAAAATTGACTAATTAAAACGGAATTTTCTTGTTGAGCAATGATGCCGACTGTTGTCGAGAGAACTTGAAGACAAGCGTGAATTTCATCGTTTCGTTCGAGATATAATTCGATTTGTTTTTGTGATTTATCCGATGAACAACAAGTTTTATTCATCAGATAATCGAATACGGAGAAACGATTTTGTTTTGTTTGATATTGTTGAAGCATTTGTTTTTTAATAAACAGCCAATAGATCGAGATTTGTTGAAGATTTTCATTGGTTTTGACAGTTAACATTTCGATTAGTTTCTTGACAGTAAAATCTAATTCGGATTGTCGTTGTTTACTTTGTGCGATGTGTTCACTGGTGTGCTCGTATTGATCGTGAAGATTGAGAAATTTTCGGACGGGTGTAACGGGTGTTGTCGGTTGTTTCGGTTCGACTCGAACCGGAGACGTTGATTTCGATCGAAAGACTTTTTTGACGCATTCGATTTGTTTGTTTGATTTTGTTGACGATGAACTATCGTTTCGACGATGTCGAGCTGGATGAATAATTCGTCGTAGGAAACTGTTGTTTTTCTTCTTCGATTGAATCAGATCGAGATTTTCTTTTTCAATCAACGGCGAACTCGGTTTGACTTGTTCGATGGATGATTTGTTTTGACTCGATTTCGAGTTGATTTCATGCGAATGCAAATGATCATCGTAACAATTCGGACAGAGAACTTCGAAACAATGAAGACAAGTGTCAAGTTGATTGGATGGGAACAGCTTCTGACAAGTTTCGCATAGAAGTGTGTTGATGAGAAATTCAATCGAACGATTTTCTTCGAGATCATGCAGAGAATTGATTCGATGAGTACGAGAACATGTTTGACAGGTGATGATTGTAATTTGATTTTCATTGGACAACGAATGAGAATTCGAGTAGACAGGCAATGAACCAGTTCGTGTTTGTTGAAGATTTTGTAAACAATGAAAACAGAATGTGTGTTGACATGGTAATATTGTTGGTTGGATCATTGGCAACGAACATATCGGACAGATTAGTGAGAGAAGTGCTTTTTTTTCGGATGGCATGACTAAGGAGAAGACGTCGATCGGCCGTTGATCGGATTTAGTTAGAGATTTTTGAAGAATTTCATTATCACTGTAGCTACGAAACTAAAAATAAGAAAAGATTATTTACAAGAAGTCGTAGTTTGTTATTCTTTTGACGTGCATAAGAGGTATTTATTACTCTGTCAAGACGTATATACTAAATGGGGGCGTTTTTTTTTTATGTCAGTAATAAACAACTTGATATAGAATAGAATATTTTCGATCAAGGTGAAAGAGAAAACGAACATGAAATGAATTTTTGATCGATTGAGATAAGTCAACTGGAACGATTTCGTTTTTATTTCGACTTCGAATTGCATGTTGTCAATCTTAGTCATAAGAACTCACGATACTTAAGAACATATTTACGTACTATTTCTTGAAAACAGTCATAATAATTTTGCAAGTAGGCGGTTAAATGATCGAACGTCATAACAGGAACCAACGTTGTTCTCTTGTATTCGTTTGTAATTACTACGTATACTCTTCGTTTTCACCTGAATCTACGCGTTTTATTTATATATCAAACATATTCTATCTGATGAAACACGTCATCATTCGATTTCCTTTTTTATTTATCTTTGCGGTGTCGAGCTCATCAAACTAGTTGGGTTTAAACCATTCGGAAAAAAAACAAATGACGAAAAAGGATTTTGTACTCACCGGTAAAGAGATGTGAGAGTTGAATAGTTTCTTTCGAGAACGATTACAACTATTCGACAGAAAAAGTAACATTATAATGAAAATATTGAAATGAAAACGACAAAAAAACACAGTGCCTATATGCGAATAATAAATCTCTCAAGTCGTTTTTTGCATACGTATGAGTGTATATTGATTTTATTACGTTCGAGTATTTTCGCATCTATTTAACGTAGCAGACCTTTATATTTATTTAACTCTTTCTCTTTTTTTCGTCTAATCAAAAGGAAAAATAAAAAAATGATGTCACAATGACAACAGGACTTCTTCTACGAAACGAAGTACAATCGATTCATGATAAATGTTGAGATCTTCCTACCGTTTTCATATCAAGGAGAAGACACTTCATGATATGTTTGTGTAGTCGATTGAAACCATAAAGAAACTGAAAATAATTTCTGTTTTGTCATAACTCTCCATTAGTCATGTCTGAAGGATTTCTTCTCTCCTTTACGTTCTTCTATTATTTTGCTGTTGTTGTTAGTTTGCGTGGGCGAATATTTGTTGTTTGAGTTCGTTTTCGTTCTTTTGCTTACCAACAAAATGGAATTGTGTCGATGATTATCATGACCAAGTGTCAATAGGAGAAAGAAATTGTTTTGTACCTTATTCGTGCAAAAAATCGATCAATCATTTTTTATAATTATTTGTCAATTAAATCAGAAAAACGAAAGAGTACAATCATTTCTCGTTGCTTTTTTTTCTATTAGAAAGTATGACGAATATAAAAAAGAAAAGAAAATTTATTGTTTCATTTATGATAATGATCGTCCCTCTCTCTTTCTTTTTTGTTGTTCTTTGGAATGAGAAGAATGCTTTGTGTTTTAGTTCGTACTTGTTTTGAATACGAAAAAAGATGAATTGGTTAAACTAAAACATCAGATTGAATCCTATGAAAATGATCATCAATTCACTCGAGGACGTGTCCGTGAGCAGTCCGATGATGAAGGTAGTCGAAGTGAATGTCAAAGTGGAACGGATGACGAACGTTCGAACGATGCTTTCGCTAATCTACGTGCTCGAAGCACATCGCCAATACATACAACCACGTCTTTGAATGACATGAAATATCAAACAAATGGTGATAAAAAACGAGATCGAAATGCAATGAGTGATACGGATACAAGTGGAGATGAAGATCAATTTATGGATGATAATGAAGTTCATGAAGTAACAACAAAGAGAGAAGTGTTCTGTGTTCAATGAATGAGTTATTGAAATTTTAGATTCAAATTCCAATTCGTCTAGCAACACAATCGGAAATTAGCATCGATCCAAGTCAAGATAGTTTACTCGATTTAGGTGACGATCGAATGGATTATAAACCTTCGACAATGAGCAAACATCATCAAAGGTATTTGAAGAAAAAAAACCCATTTTCGTATCAGATTACACAACAAAATTTTTTGTTCCAGACGAAAATATGTAACCGGTGCAAATTCGATTTCAACTCGTCCGTTTTTAAGTCATGCTGGTGCTGGCATTCCACCAACATTGACAACACCGTCTCTTCCCGAAGAATCTCAAACTGCCGACGATTTACTCGAAAAAATCTAATCATTAATTCAATAATTTTGTTTTTCATATTCGCTCTACAATTGTAAATAAATAATGATTTCCGTACTCGTCCGTTTTCGACGACAACTAACGAAAATAGAATAGATAAACGTAGTTTCTATTGTAGATAAATATGAGTGAAACATCGAATGAATATACATGTGAGGCATGCACATTGATTCAATCGATAAAGAGACCCGTTTGTGAATTGGTATAGATTTTCATTTGTCATTTTCTTTGTTTGCTAATCATTGATCAATCTAGTGCAACACACGTAATCCGTTTTTTCATGATGATATTTCGGAAAAAGATGCAGCGATTGCTGCTGCTCTTGCAAATGATCGACGAGGTGATGGAACGAAAACATGTCGTCAATGTGGATATATAAATGTTGGTTATGACATTCAGAGTGTGTCATTTTTTTTATCATTTCTATTTAAAAAAAACAAAATCGAATATTTTAGCTTGTGCGGCGTGTAACGTGGCTTTTGTCAGCCAATCAGAGTTTTGGAAAAGATTTTTACAAGAGTTAAGTGATAATGATGACGATGATGATGATGATGATGTTGTTGTTGTACCAGATAATAAAGAACAAACACAAACGAAAACAGATGTCAAAGAATCAAAAAAAGCCGATGCAGTAGAAAAACCAATGGACGAAAAGCAATTGAATCAGTTTTATAACGAATATATACTTTTGATGAAAGATCAAAAACAAGAAAAACATGCATTTACACGAGAAAAATTATGTGATATTCTTCATGAACTTTTCAATTCTCTTCAATACCAACCCGATCAATCCGATGGTCAATTAACATTTCCTGCTTGTCAAATTTGTCTCGATGAAGAAACTCCGATGGTTACAATGAAAGTAACTTCACTCTCTTCGAACGAAAAAAAAAACAATAACAACAACAACAACATATTATTGTAGACTTGCGGTCATCGTGTCATTTGTGTTAATGATTTCAATCGTTTTTTATCTCTTCGTATTCGTGATAGCGAAATCCTACCTTGGATTCCTTGTCCAGCTGAATCCTGTTCGATTCCATGTCATGCTGATAATATCACTCAAGATGGTGGTTTAACTTACGATGAACTTCTAACATTCTTTACAACGTATATGTTGAAAAAATTATCTCGAAATGAGAATTTTATAACTTGTATTCATTGTCAAAAAGGTGGTTTTCTTCAAATAGGTCCACCGAAGAAACAGCAGGTCACATGTCAAATTTGTAATAAAAAACAAACGATAGAAAAAGGTGTAGACGGTGATCTTGATATTGGTAAACAATTCTATTGATTTTTATTCTTTGAAATTATTCTTTTATTTTCATACGATTAGAATTTAAACAAATGATTAAATCCGGAGAATTACGTGAATGTCCAACTTGTCGACATTTGACTTTGAAAGAAAAAGGTCTTTGTAATATAATTCAATGTGCCAAATGCGGAATCTGGTGGAATTGGCGAACAAAAGAACAAGGTCATAATGAAAAAGATATGAAACAACGAGCTCGAACGAATGGAACACTTTGGGAACCCGGTGAATTAAGGTTTCAACAAGATTTAGAACGTCGTGATCCACAAGCATTCAAAGCTTTATTAGAACGAAACGGAATCAAATATAATCCGAACTACGTACGTGGCGGTTGGAACGATCATTGAAGTGTCTTGGCGTGTTTTGATCACAAATATTTTCTTTCTTTTTTTTTAAAATTAATCACGAACAAAAAATATTTTTCTAAAATAAAAGAACAGAAAAACAATTGATTAAATCTGATCGAGTTATAGTTTCAGATAAAAAAAATGTATGCGATAGGAAATAAACCTGAACAATGTATCGATTGTCCACAAAAGGAACATAGAACTAACGAAGGATGGTTTATTTGTCAAGGTTAGAATTCTCGATATTTAGTTTACATTACTCATTATTCTATAGATTGTCAGAAAGTATTTTGTGGTCAACATAGTGTCATCCATCGGCATTATAATTCGGAAAATGAAATAGGAAGATACGATCGGCAAATTCATTTAGATCAAATTGCTGAATGGGAACGAAAAGCCATTGAAAGAATTCGACAACAAGCGAATGAAGCTCGTCGTCCATTACTTGCTCCACCGACTCCTATAACTCCTGCATCGCCTGACATAACTCTTCTCAACGAATCCAATGATTCTTCATTTATACAACGTCTATCTTCTTTATCTTTATCAAAAAAGAATTCACAAGTATCGATAAGACTTCATCTTTGTTGTTTTTCATCGTCAATTCTCTCCTATCTTCTAGTCATTATCAATAAATCAGTATGAATTACTATCCAACGATAGTTTAGATGAATTAATCGGCGATGGTCCATTAACGTGTCCACCTGATGAAAGAAAACTTCCCGGTCGAATCTCATTTGCTAGTCTAAATCCGTATATCAACGGTCGACATCATCTTCGACTTTTAATTGAAAAATTTACTAGTTCGACATCATGGGCTTTTGTTGGAGTTATTTCTGAAGGACTTCGAATGGACAAATCGAGTGATCGAACGTATTTGAATCGTTCATCATTCGGTTGGCATATTGGTCGTCAATCGATAATATACGATCGACGAACATCGATTGGATCTGATTTCGATGGCCGACAGATTCGACAAGGTGATATTCTAACAATTTTTATTGATTGTGATCAAAAATTACTCGAAATTAAAAACGAACGAACTTTATCTAAACATACGATTTATATAAATAGCGATTGTTGTCCTTTACCATGGCTATTTGCAGTTAATTTTAACTATCAAAATAACGATTCAATGTATTTATTACATTGATTGTTTTTTGTTTTTGTTTCTCGAACGCAGATAAAATAAATGATTTGTATTTATAGATGACGACGCATTTCATCATAAGTTGTTGAAAGAGAACAAGCAAACAATTATTAATTGATTTTTGAGAGGAATATTTTGTAGATGAACTATGGTTTGGAATCTAATTCTTCCTGTTCTCGGTCGATATGCACGAATAATCACTTTCCCAGTAGCTATAGGTCATTCATCGATTTCTATCGGTTTTTCTTTTTGAATATTTGTTTTATGTTTCGTCTAGTTCTCGGTAGTCTGGGCTATTATATCGAACAACGTTATCATGGTACTGCTTATACACCAGTTCCGCATGAAAAACCGATTGTTGACGAACGTTTCGAACGACAAGATCAACAGGAAATGACTGCGACACCGTATAAAATGGAAACTATTATACCGAAAACAATTTTTGAAAAAAATAACCCCGAAGCTTTGAAAAAGTCGAATTAGATTTCGTTTTTTTTTTGTCAAATTTATTTATTAAACCGAAATAACTTTCTCATTTAAATCTCTTCAGATATCGATGATGTTCGATTATTCGATGTCGATGTGTTGTGCTCCATCATATCGATTAGCATGTAAATACTGAATATCAATCCAAAGCAATTACATGCTAATGTCAAAATTAAATCCGTTATTTCTTCAAACATTGATTTCGTTTTGAAAGATTCGAATGGATAATAGAGAGATCGTGCGATGTAACCAGAATAATAACCGTAAATATCGAAAATTAATCGAATAACTAGAAGTACAATTAGAAATATAATCGAAACTAATAATAAATCGGGCATTTGACGCCAGAGAGCATAGAGAAGAAGACTTCGATACAATACTGAGATGCAATTACCGATGATAGCTCGAATATGTACGTATGTATACGGATACGTAAACGGCGATGTTAATAATGAATTATGAAAAAATGTTTGTTTCATATAGAGAAATGTATTACAATTGAGATAGATGTAGAAACATGTTAGAAGAATACGTAATTCGCTACGATGAGATCGATGCATCTCTTGTGATTCTGTTGTTGTCAAAGAATGAATTGATTTACAACTTATTTTTCTAGTATTGATTTATATATGTCTTCCTTATCGAAAGCTCTTGTTGTCGGTCTCGGTGGTGTGACAAATGGTGGTAAAACAACAATGTGTCGATCACTTGAGCAATTGTTTTCATCTGAGCAGTATAAACTTAATATTAAATCTCTTCATCTCGATGATTATTATCGTTCTGATGACGATCCTCGACATCGATATTTAGACAAATTCAATCAACCTGATTGGGATTGTTTAGACGCAATTGATATTGATCGATTTCTTGCCGATTTTGATCGTCTTCGTTTTCAATGCGATCTTCTATTTGTCGAAGGTTGTCTCATATTTAATATTCCAATGTCGAACAAAAATGAACATCGATTTAGTTTAGCTTATTATTTCGATTTACCATTTGAAGAATGTCGAAAACGACGAACTCAACGTGATTATGGTTCACCTGACCCTCAAGATTATTTCGAAACACATGTTTGGCAAGCTTATGTCAAAGCAAAACAAGATGCGTTCGAAAGAAATCAACTAGAAATTGTCGATATGACGAAACAATCGTTTGAACAAATTCGAAATAAGATTATCGAAGATATATTGAAAACGAATGAAATAAATCTTGAGTTTTAAGTTAATGTTACAATTAATTCACTGATTCCAAATGGAAAGCCAAATGCAGGAAAATAATCCCAAAAGAAACTAATTAAAACATTTTCGCCTGTAACGACGGAAAATGTTTGTTTAAGATAAGAACGAGCATTGGCTGATGAAGCATATAAATAAGTGACACCGGATTGAGCAGTCAGAGATTGAAAATCAGGTTCGATTAGTAATGTTGTTACATTTGCGTAAGTAGTCAATGTCCAATTTGTCAAATTAGATTCAAAACCACCGTTCGATAGAAGTTCACCTTGTCTTTGTTTTGCACTGATGTCATCTAAACGCCAATAACCACTGTCATCGACTTGTACTGCGATTTCAAAAGTCAATTGATTCGATAGAGGAGCGATGTAACAACATGAAACAGACGTCCAACCACTCGGCGGTGAATATAAAGAATTCAAATATTCGAAAATCACAGTCGAACATACATTATGAGTACTTAAACTGCAAATCGGCGTCGGTGTAGTTGTTGGAACTTGAATAAAAATAAAAATAAAAATATTTGATAAAATACGTCACATAAAACAAAACGTACCTGTCGTTGTGTTTGTTGCTGCTATAAAAATCGTTTATAAACAATATTTCAATAAGAAAATAGTTAAACAATTTACTTTGTTTCATTACAAGTGGAAGAACAATCGCTAGAATAATACCTGCAATAAGTAGGGCGATTAAAAAATATGCGAATAGTTTCCATCCACAAGGAATTTGTTTTCTCTTTTTTCTAACAAAAAAATAATTCTCAAATGTTTTCTTCGTAAAATCAATCATTTCCATACTTCAATACTACAAATGGATGATCCAATTCGATATACGGATATATTGTTGATGGTTTACTGCCTTTTGTTTTCAATGAAAAGTCAAGATTAATTCGTGCAGATGTGAATGACATTTCACGAACTTTCGATTGAGTAGAATCCAATCTACTTATTTGTGTATGATTATTTTCATTCGTTGATGGTACGACTCTCTCATCGAAAGATTGGTTACTGTTGTCGATGCGTTTCTTCGTTGATTTGTGACGTTTTAATCGGATATGAATGGTCTTATTTTTATTAGAGTTATGCCTATTCATGATGTTGAAAATACGAAATGAAGTTTTCTTTTAATCAATGCACTTCGTCGACATTGAATTTTGATGAGATAACATACATTGAGTGCAAAATCAATTTTGAGATTTCCTTTCAAAATTCTAATTAAAAATCCATTATTTTGCAGAATTTATTCATAAAACAGAAGAAGCAAAACAAATTTCAATTCATAACCATAAATCAAACCAATTGTCACTATATTCCACTTCGAATAAATAATCTTCTTGAATAGAAGCATGTTCGACGGTCCATTGTCGAAGATTCTCCTGTATTTTTTTGGACAATACTCCTTTAACATCAATTGAAATTCGTGGCTTTCTATTCCACAACGACAGAATTCTTAACAGAAAATCATCAATGACTACTGTCGATTCCTTCATCATAATCACGAGATGACGTAGAGAACTAAACGATGCATGAACACGTACTAATAAATCTGAGTTCATATCGATCCAATTGAGGACATTCAGTCGTACAATTCGTTTTGTTATCAGTTGATAATTATTATCCAGAAGTAGTTTCATACATTCAAAACCAATAATCAAATAATCAACACTAGGAGCATTGATTAATATCGGTGTTAATTCGATGATTCCTGTTACATCAATTTGTTTTAAATACGGTAAATTCAATTCAATAGGTTTCAAATCTGCTGATTGAGTTACTAAACAAAAAACAGATTTTAAACGATTAAAATTTGAAAGAAAAAGCAATGTTTTACCAACGTTGGATTTATCTTTAATATCAATACTCAACATTCGAAGTTGACGAAAATGTTGTAAAACAAGAAGTACATCGGTAACCGAAGTAACATCGTATAAATACAAATTCTGTATTCGTTGAGTGTAGAACCAGCCGTTCGGCATTTGATTCGAAATTGTTTCTGTTAGAATAGCTGATCGTTGATTGTACGGAATTGTGTGAATGAGAAAACGACGTCGTGGTTTATCGAGCATTGAAATCATAGGAAAACGAGTCGATGAAAAATGTATTGATGTTGGATCAGGATATTTGGATTTTGAATAATAAAAACGAATGAAAAAATCGAGTTTATTTAATGATGAAGGTAAAATTGTTTGTAATTGTTCATGATCAACGAATTCTTGGTCGTTTGTACGTATATCCAATGATAATTGTTGTAGATTTGGCATTGATTGAAGTAGAATTTTCATTTCTTCGAATGTCCAAAATAGATTGATGGAACGTATTTTAAAATCAATCAAATGAATAAGAATTGGTAGATTATTGATTGTTGATTTTGGATCCTTTGTATCTAATAATTCATCAGTATTGATATGTAAACATCGGACATTTGGAACAAGATGAAATAGACGTACGATCAATTCATGTCCGATTAAATTTATAGTTAATTGTTGAATATTAGGATAGGATATCGATGAATCAGTTTCGGATATATCGAAATCCGATGAATCATGATCAATGGATATCATGTCAAGTCGATTATCATTTGCCGAAAGAAGATTTAGTTCAATTAAATCCATTGACTTGCCTTTTAAACATCGAATATTTAATTGATTTAAACAAGAGAAATTTTTCAAAACTTTCAAAAATGCTAAAAATTTTGTCGTAGTAAACCATTTGATTGTTAAAATTTCTAAGTTTGGAAATAACAAGGATAAATTCGGACCAAATATAGTCAAAGATAAGTTTTTATTAATAATTGTTTCCCAATTTCCATTGAGTAAAAACGTTCGAACAAGTGATCCAATTTGAGGTAGAACATATCGAACTGAATATTGAAATTGTTGATACGAAACACTCATTAAATTTACATAACGACAATAGCCGGATATGGTTATATTAAGACGGGAATTTAAATTGTACAAAGAATAGAAAATATCAGCACTTCGTAGATATTGGCATATTAATAAGATGATCTCATCGGGTAAGATTTCAAAATTCAAAAGTTTAAGCATAAATATCGATGAATAAATGGCTTAATTGAAAAGGATAAAAATACGACTAAACATGCCTTTTCTTTTCTGCTCGTGTCGATGAGTAGTCAAGTCAAAGAACAGGTAAACTTTTTTATGTATTTAGTTTGCGTAGTGAAGCTAGTATTTCGTTCGTTCTGCATTGGAATATGTGCAAGCCTATAAACAGATTTTCGTAGTTGTCGCTATTTACTTATATTGAATATATTCATCTGTAACGAAACTATGAGTCAAATTCTAATTGTCAATTTTTTTTTCAACAAGATGTTATGATATTGCAGATAGATTTAATCGGATATCTATGATTTCATTGTACTTACTACTATGTGTTTCATCAGAATTTTCCTGATCCGGTAGCTAGGATTATGAATTCAATTCTGAAAAATGAAACTCAAAGTAAACTACTGTCACATCTGTTGGACGTGAATATTTCAACTTCGTAGCGTCTGTCTGTTTCATGATATAATTATATCGGGTGCAGACATAATCTCATCGCATATTTATTCTACTTGTCAATTTTAATTTCTTTTTTTGTTAAAGATTTGAAATCATGTCAAGTTCAGCATCGACATTACCATCAATTTTAACTATGCTTCAAGAAAAATTAACCTTCTATGTTTTACCATTTTATATTGTTCTCGGTATTTTTGGGAATACATTTTGTATTATTTATTTTACAGGAAAATCACATCGAAAAAGTTCATGTGCATTCTATCTAATCATTGCAGCCATTGTCAATACATTTGCAGTTACATTCGGTGTAACAACAAATGTTATAAGTACTTGGCAACCATCGACATCAACTTTAATTATTTATTGTAAACTTCGAATGTATTTCAATCATTCATTGATATTTATCGGACGAATGCTAACATTATTAGCATCAATTGACACCTATGCCATGACATCTCGAAATGCAATTTCTCGTCGATTTAGTCAACGAACTTGTGCTCATAAATTCTCCATTCTGATGTTTTTCTGTTGTCCTCTCATAGCTGTTCATATCCCAATTATGAATACGGTCGTATCTGGTCAATGTGTAATGACAGGTATTTATTCATTAATCTTTGCAATTTATCAAATGTTTATCGCTGGTATATTTCCGCCGATAATGATGACGATATTTAGTTGTCTTGCGTACCATAATATGAAAAAGAATGTTATCGTACAAGGACAATCGGGTCAACAGATAAAACATAAACATCAACGGCAACTTGTTTCAATGGTTACAACACAAATTGTAGTTTATATTCTATCAGCTGAACTTGTACCTGTGACGACACTCTATCGAACGTTAACGTCGAATGTTCAAGGAAAAAGTCAAAATCAAAAATCGATCGAATCATTTATTGTTTTTATTGCGTCGAATTTTCTTTTATATCTCAATACTTGGGCAGCATTTTTTATCTATTATGCAACATCATCAAGTTTTCGATCTGATTTCATTCGTGTCTTAAAAAGAAAATCTCGAATACAACCATTAGAAACGACAGGTGGTATCACACTTGGATCGATTCAAAGACATTAAGAGAAAACAATAACAATTTGTTTTAGTTAGTTATCCAACTATTCGAGAAGAAAAAACTTAATTTATATCTATCAAAATATAAATCACACAGATTAATGTTTAGACTTTTTGTCGAAATATCAAATAATATCGACGTACAACGATGATTTGCCATCATTAGAATATCCTTTATGATTAATCACGAATGAGATCGTATAAATATGTCCGATAATAGTTTCAAAATATTGACTTAGGAAAACAATTGAAGAAGAACTGTCAGGACATTGAACCGTAAAACAACTTCCTGTTCCTTGAAAACATTCTGAATTTGAAATAAGATTAATTGAACATACGGTTTGACAGGTTGTCAACCAATGTGTCGTATTTACAGACGAATTATCCGAGTCCAAATCGGCTAATAATTGAATTGATGGAGTTTGATTGTCAACAACGGAGATCTTATCCAAATAAAATGTGTAATTACCATTAGTTTCAAAACCAAATACCAATTGTGAATCGATTTTTATCGCCGAATAATTAAATGAATGATACATCCATGTCGATGAACTTGTTTCATTTAGAAACGCAATTGATCCACGATCTTTATTCGAACAGAGTATAGCTTAAAAAAAAACAAGAAAACGATGATGAAAATGTGTCCATTGCTGATATTCAATTAAAAGAAAATCTAGAGTAAAATTAGCTCATTGGGGGCGTTTTGTATTTGATTAGATAGAAACCCTGGTGAGTCTCAGCATTATTTCTGCAGAACGAATGAATGTACTCGTTATTTTTGGATATTTAAATTAGATGAGAAAAATGAAGAATACATACGTCGAGCAGTTTCTTCGTTCAAAAATCTGAGTCCTATGAAAAAGATAAAGTTTACTTTCAAGTTCAAATCAAGTTAAATTACTTCTCGTTGCTTGATCACTAGGTGCCGTTGTTGTCATAGCTAAAATAATTTCCAATTTACAGTCTTTAGTTATTTTATTTGAATTTTAAATAAATTAAACGAATTCTATGATAAGTTTTGGACTTGCGTTCTCAAAATTCTATGCATTAATTTATTCCTACAGCTTCACTGTACTTTATTATTGACAGAGCAGGGGGGGGGGAAGCAAAAGGAAAATAAGTTTACGCACGTAAAACAATGCCAAGCACGATACCAACTATCGCAATGATTAGAATAAAGCAGAAAATAACACCAAATAGATAGAACCATCTGCGATGAAGATTGCATTGATTACTACAAAAAAACGAAACAAAATGAGTTTCTTGTCGAATTTTTGAAATTGAATTTACTCATCGGGATTTTTAGCAGCTTGTGGTTGTTCGTCGGTAGGTCTCCATGGAACCATGGATTCTCCTACGGCTTGACTTTGTCTTCGATTGGAGAATTGATTAGCTGGCTGAAAAAGCAAACGTATCGTAATACAACAAATTAAGAAACTTAAAACTTGAGCACGAACTTGGAACAGAGATGTTGAATCAAACTCGAAACTTGCTTGAGTATCTCGAAGTTCTTTTTGAGTCATTCGCTTAACTTGGGGACGAACAGTGGCTTTTGGAGCTATAATTGACGGCTGCATAATTCTTTGCCTGATTCTACTAAATAATCAACTATAGAAATGAATCTTGTTTTTTTTTCAATTGTCCTTTGCGAATCAAATTTAACAACGAACTTTATGTACATGTTTGATGAAAAATCATTTTTTTGTATTCGGTTTGTTTGTAAAAGCACCGATGTTAATCAAAAAAAGGGTAATGCGTAGAAAAATTATTCTATATTGTTTTTTTATTTCAAAAAATAATATCCATAGATTTACTTATTAGTCGTTCCTCTACGTCGGATCGAAAAAACATTCGCTATTCGAGCTTTTCATAGGGTCTTTCTAAGAATTGTTCGTTTCGTTCAGTTTTATTTGCACATGGCGGATACGGATCACCTCGGCAAGCAAATAGAATCTCCATTGTCGCCGCAAAATCTCGTGGATGATGAATACACCAAGCACCACCGACCATTGGCGGCGCACACCAAAGCAAGGAATCACGAATCTGCACTTCGAATTGAGCTGATGGCGGCGGTAAATCCAATGGAATTGAGTCCATCGTCAGATTTAAGATTCCTTCGACGTCATCATAAGTTGTCTCAGATTCGTAGTCAACTGTTTGCACGGACAGAGATTCTGTTTTTGCTAGAGACAGAAATTCAGGCAAACGAACTCGATCTTCTTTCCAATAGAGAAGAAATTTTTTAATATCAAGTTGATAAGCTATTGGTACAATGGTTATATTCGTTGTAAACGCTGGAAGAATCAAGATTCGATCTTGGAATTTTGTCTGTTGAAGAATAAGTAGAGAACGAACAAGAAGATTTCGTTTGCTAACTGACATATTTCTATTTGATAAGAAAAAAAAACAACGTCGATTTTGCACTGAGAAATTCGAATTTTCTTACACGTTCGTCGCCGTGACAGTGAAGAATTTCGTTGTCAAATTCCCATAGAATTTCTTCGAACGAATTCCGAATTTCGCCGCTTGACTAAACAAAATAAATGCGCTTCCATCGGTCATCAAATGCGAAAAGTGATTTCCGAAATCATGTGTTGTCCAATTAAATGTCGACGGCAAAGGTTTCATGGCTCGTAAATACGTCGAATCTAATTTATCGTAATTATTCAACAACGCATCGAGCACACGTTGATCGGCGAGATAACCACCTTTGCCGTACCGAAGCCAGAATTCAGCAACAAAAGAAAAGAATGCAATCGATGTGTTCGATGAACGAGCGAAAAACAAACCGATATTGACACGTGGATGTGAACCATAGTGATGACTGATCTGCAGATCATAACTTTGAACCGGTTGTTTGAGATAATTCAATGGATTTTTTCTCCTAGAGAAACAAAATCGAATTTGAAAAGAAAGAGTTTTACTTTTGTTGTTACCAAAAAACGTCCATTTCGGAAAGAACAACTGAATATCCCATTCGAACAATTCGCGCTGTTGTGTCGAATTTCGCGTGACCAACACGGTAGAGTGAGTGTTGACGTGCTTCGATGTTATTAATCCAATTCATTTGCATATCGAATGAAAACGTGGAAAAGTAAACGGGAACTTTTTGTTGAGTAGCTAAAACAACGCCGATTTCGTCCATTGCAATCACAAAACAATGACAATTGTTCGTATCGTTGGAGATTTCGAACATTCGTTCGTACCAATCCCAGGCAAATAGGGAATAACTATCGCCACCGATTATCGTTGCTATGACTTCACCTTGAGCAGTTGCTTGTCGACGAAGAAGTGAAAGGAGATGTTCGTCACTTGAGTATTCAGCAAATCGATTCTCGAAATTCTTTGCTGGAATTTCTTCGTTGGTTCTCGCTGGTTCTTTTGGAGCTACTATTGGTTTTTCTTCTATCGTTGCTAATAAATAAATAAATGGATTTGTTCTAATTATTATACAAAAGTGTCTACTTTTAGTTAGAATTGGTTCTGTCGAAGGAAGTTTTCGAGTTGGTTGAACTGTTTTATCGGGTGGATTTACTTGTTGACGAGTTTTTTCCTTTGGATTTTGATATATATTGATAAGAGTGATAATAATCAGGATAAGAAGTACAAGTCCAGTTAGATTTAATCGTCCTACAGTTCGAGATATTCGCATAAACAACGACATTTTTCTAAGTTGTTATTATTCTGAATTGACAAGTGAAACGAAAGAATTTTTCAAATATCTCAAATACATTTATTGTTGTAAACCATACAAGACAATTCATGCACACCAATATGTATAAAGAAATCTGCGTAGCATCGTTTTTTCTCTTCAATAGTTTCCTTTTGAAGAGAAGAACGACAAAAGTAAACAATAAAACATTGGCTAAACCTATTGTCAGACGATGAATTTTTTTTTTCGGATCAGAACAAA
>ERZ778023.2376-NODE-2376-length-23298-cov-54.174633_pt1 | contig 23298 bp, 27 predicted proteins | sample MGYA00375753_ERZ778023 | MGnify/ENA primary metagenome ERZ778023 (study PRJEB29350, sample SAMN05389822) | bioreactor metagenome | isolation source: Ammonium sulfate bioreactor | place: South Africa: University of Cape Town | collected 2014-04-04 ... | reverse complement strand
TTGAACTTGATCTCGACCTGTAGCTTGAACTTGATCTCGACCTGTAGCTTGAACTTGGTCTCGGCCTGTAGGTTGAGGTTGATCACGTCCTGTAGGTTGAATTTGATCTCGGCCAGTAGGTTTTGGCTGATCACGACCTGATGGTTGCACTTGATCTCGACCCGTGGGTTGAACTTGGTCTCGTCCTGTAGGTTGAGGTTGATCTCGACCTGCTGTTGATGTGTAAATAGTGCCAGTTGTTTGTTTATCAGTTTCAGATTTTTGAGGAATTTGTGAACGATTATCAAGTTCTTTGTAGAAACAATTAAAGTAGAAACTAGGATAATATTGAATGAATTTCTTACTATCTCTATTTTGTGAAGCATGCATAGCTGCCTGTACCACATCAGCCATGTGTGTCATCGTTGGATTTGCCGCAGAAGTATTGTTATTAACTTGAAATATTCCAGTTAAATAAAATAATCAAAATATTTTCGTTCGAATTAAATCTCTTTATTACCTGATGATGGTGATTGTTTTTGAATATTTGGTAGTGTAGATATTCTTTCTGAACTCGATGACGATGATATACTACTGAATTCCAAAGGTTTATCTTCTAAAACAATGAGGAGAAAAATAAAGAAAAATAATCATTTTCTCGAAGTATTTCTGACTTTCTAATGCCTTTTGAGTACTAATGGCATTGGACGATTGATTTTTTGATATAATTTTACTGACACCCATATTTGGACGTGACGAATTATTTTGTTTTGATGATGTTCGACCTGAATATTGACCAAAATTGTTTTCATCATTATCGTTCGTCGTTTGTGTTTCAACATTAACAAGAGTGACACGTTTCGAACGTTCATGTCGCTTACGATGTGCTTTTTTCGATTCATGTTTAGTTGGAAGAGATTTCGACGAAGTTTTCGATTGTCGAAGTGAAGTTGCCGATGGTTTCATATCAATTTCCGAACCAGATTGTAGAATTTGAATATTTGCATCTCCAAATAATGATCGAATATATCTACAAAATCGAATTCTCCTTCAAACAATCGACTATTTCATTGATTTTCATACCCTTCGAGATCTGTTTTCGAATCGATCACCTTTTTCGATGTATAGTGTTGTACATTTTGAGTTGAATTTTGATTATAAGTATTCGTTGTCGCGCTATTCATCAAAGGTGCTTGTAAATTTTGATAGATATCAGTTGATTTAATTGTTAATGATAAAGTCGATGAATTGGCTGCGACTTGTATAAGTCGTTCTTTCGGATTATTCTGTATCGATGCAACTGAGATGCCATTAAATGCAAGAACACGATCACCTGGCTGAATATTTGTTTCTGCTGCTGGTGAATTACGTTCGACTGTAACAACATAAAGTCCCGACGGAATATCCTCGCCAATGTAAACACCAAAACCTTGATGATCAGAACGACGCTGTAGAACGACGGTTCGCGTCGTCGATTGATCATTTGGATTCAACGAAATAGTTGAATAATAAACGGGATTGGATTGAATTGCATTTGCCATGTTTAAGTTTGTGCTATTTTTGTCTGCGTGATATTTATGCGTGTTACGGCAAGGTTATTTCTATATTATTATACAGTATTTATTTTTTAGACAATAAACGCTTCATTGCTCTCGCCATTCACTTTTTTTTCTTTCTCTTCCCATTTTTTTTTCTTCTTTCGATATGATTTAAACGAATCCTTCGATTTATTACTCGTTGGCTTAAAATAGATTTATTATGCAAACCGGTTTGACAAAAAGAAAAATTGTACAAAGATATAATGTTCATTCATTCAATGTTCAATCACTGGTTGAGAAGGTTTACTAAAAGTTAGATACATGTTTTGTTTAAACACCGGTGATTGATGCAGATCATGTTTTGATGTTGTGATCGATGGTCGAAAATTAAACGACGGTGGACCATGGTATTCCAGTGTCGACATTGGACATTGTCGATCGAGAGAAAATCGATTATACAACGGTTGTTTGACTACTGGCGAGGACATTGCATTATCTAAAAGAAAGAACTTGAAATTTAGTTTCTTGTTGTTCGAATAAGGCTGTTTTTTCTCGTGAAACGATAAAATGATATTAAATACAAAGAAAAAGAAAAAAAAACGAATAACTGTTCTAAATTCATGAAGCATCTGTTGCTTGAAGAACAATCATTGTATATTCCTTGTCTAAAATGAAACGAAACACAAACATAATTATTTTTAAAAAAATTAGAATAAAAATGTTTACACACCAGGAGCAACAAGAATCTCATGTTTTTTTGTACGCATTCGAAAGAAAACGAGTTCATTCGTTGGATCGATATCACGTATAGCCGAACGAGCTTTATCAGATAAAGATTTAATTAATGCTGCATATTGTTGCGTTAGAGATGTGTCAAGATTTGAACGGATCGGAATGCCTTTTGAAATAATAATAAAACATTTTTTTGACAAACACAAAAAATCAGACTAACCATCATTATTTATAATTAAAAAACCTTGTACGCCCTTATGTTCTTGAATACGTTTTAATGTATCATCAACTTCAGCCTAAAAAAGAAACATAATCGATCGGTATGTTGTTTTTTCTTCGTCTTCACGAAAAAATAAATATTGACTAACTTGTGTCATTTTTAACTAATCAAGGAAATAAGAAAAAAGAAAAATTTTCTTTTTCTATTCAGTATGTTAAATGTATATATAATATATATCGATCTTCGTCAGCAACAGCTGCTCTCGGTCGGGCTAACAAATAAGAATCGACTAATGGAAACTATGACGACTCTCATTGAGCTAGTAGTGACATCATTCAAAGAACTTCATTAAAGAGGAGATTATGCATTTGACACTTTGGCTAGATTTATACCAATCAGATTGAGGCTCATCGTTTTGCTTTTGCTTTTACTTGCAAAATATAGATCTTTTCAAATTAACGTTCAAATAATCAAAAATGTTCGATGATAATGATAACGATGATGATGACACACCTGTAACATTAACAATTAACAAAGCCTATGCGAATAAATATGAAACATGGAGACAAAAAGAAGAAAAACAAAAATGTAAAACTATTTTTTCTTAATAAAGAAGATCATTTCTTGTCGTTTTTTATTGTCTAGTAATTGCTCGATATGGAAGTGATATCGAAGATGATGATTCCGATGAAGAATCCGAGGATGACAATGCTGAAGTACAACGAATCTTTCTTTCAATTGAAACAAATCGATTCATTTTTGGTTTTCTTTTCGATAGGAATGGACAGATGAAGTCGAAAAAGAATTTCTTCGTTGTTATTCAATTCTCAAAAAACGTGACCCGAAAATCTACGATTCGAATACAACATTTTTCAATGCATCAACATCGTCAGATAAACTACCGCCATCGGAATCGACTACGAAGAAGAAAAAAGAGAAGAAAATGAATTTAAAAGATGCTGAAATTCAATATGCATTAGCATCAGCAACCAACAATGGCGAAGAAATCGATGATTCGATTCAGTAGGATTTATTATAAAAGAAAATCAATTGAATTTTTAATGAAAAGACAAAATATTCTAGAACCAATAAGAAAAAGTCAATTGTCGAAGAACAAGAAGAAATTAAACGAAGGTTAAAAATTAAAAAGAATTTTGAAGAAATTTCAATAAGATTTGTTTTTCTAGCATAAAAAGTGCAATTTCAAAAACTACCGATGACGATGATGATCTTTTATTGAAAAAGAAAGTCAAAACCGAAGAAGAAAAAGTAGCATTTTTGTTGGTTATTTATTAATTATTTATAATCGAATTTATCTTAGGCAAAAGAAGATGAAACTTATATCGATTGGTTAAAAGGACAAAAGAGTGATATAGCTGATAAATCAATGAAATCCGATCTCGTATTTATTCTTCGAAACAAAAAAAAAATCAAATGTTCGATTAATATCCTTTAGGCACATCTACATGACTACTGGAATGATCCGTCGTTGTCTGAACGTGATCGATTTTTACGAGATTTTATTTTAAACAAAATGCATTTGCGTAAAACCGATGACGACGATGATGAAGATGATGAAACCAAGTAAATTTTTGTCAAAAGACTCGTGTCTGAAATTCAAATTGAATTTAGAATTCCATCGTATGATGAAATTATCAATGGCAATCAAGAAGAAGAAGAAGATGACGAAAAAGAATTCGAAAAAGCTGAAGAATTCGAACGAAAATTTAATTTTCGATATCAAGAACCCGATGCTGAATTTGTAAGAAAACGAATGAGAAATTGATTTCAATTGGTAAATCTCTGTTTAGCTCAAACGTTATCCTCGAACGATCGCAGATAGTGTTCGTCGAAAGGACGATCGTCGAAAACAAAAACGTGAAGAACGAAAAAAACGTAAAGAACTCGAACGTAAACAAAAACTCGAAGAAATCAAACGTTTGAAAAATCTCAAGAAAAAAGAAATTCTCCAGAAAATGTCGCGATTAAAAACCGTCGCTGGCGATGATCAATTGCCAGTGAATATCGACGATTTAGACGGAGATTTCGATCCCAAAGAATACGATCGACGAATGAATGTAAAATGCAAAACAAAAGAACACAAATTTAAAACATTTTTTTTTCGTTGTTCAGGAATTATTCAATGATAATTATTATCAACAAGGAAATGACGAAGAAGAAAAACCGGAAATATCCGATGAGGAGCTGCAAGGTTCGCTTCTGAATTGATTCGAGATTTTGTTTCGAATGATTTTCGATGTTTAGTTGAGAATTGGGACGAACCAAAAGAAGATCTGATACCAGCATCATCAACTCAGGAAGAAGAACAACCAACAACAACAACAAAGAAATCGAAGAAAAAATCGAAACTTCGTCAAGCAATTGCTCAAGCTAAACCAACATTCGATCCAAGTTCGATTTGCATTCATCAAAATCAATCATTTTGCTTTTGCTTTCAGAAGAGAAAACCTTCGAACAATATTTCAATGAATATTATAAACTCGATTGCGAGGATTTCATCGGCAATACACCAGTTCGATTTCAATATCGACAAGTCGAACCGAATGATTTCGGTTTAACAGTCGACGAAGTAATTGAAAATTTCCTACTGAATCCTAACGAAAGATTAAATTCGTTTTGTTTCAAGATTCTTGCTGCTGATGATCGTGAATTGAACGCTTGGTGTTCATTGAAGAAAACCTGTCAGTATCGTTCGAAAGACGACGAACTTCACGATCGACACGTTTACAAAAATAAAGCGAAAAACATCGAGAAAAAACGTAAAGTTCTTTCGAGTGTTTATCAACCCAAAGAAGAACAAAGGTAAGTCAACAAAAAGAAAACTCGATTGCAAAATGAACATGTTCGTCAAGTTGACGATCTGTCAATTAGATGATTACGAATCATCGGTATACAAGGCGGAGGTGCCGATTTCGTTGATTTAAATAGTCTGAGTCCGGTTGACTTCGGTGTCTGACAACGAGCAGCAGTTTCATTTCGTTTTTGATAAGCTCGAACGAGATCCATATCGAAATCGTATCGATTTCTCATGTAGGCAACTGCTGGATAGCCATAGATCGGCACTTGAATATAGTTGACTGGCTGAATTGGAAGTTCAGCAACAGAATCGCCCGTTCCACTGTCGTTTGTCTGAGTGTGACAGAGAAGATTGTCGCATGAAAACGAACGCTTTGTTGTTTGTAAATCATCATTGTCGGTTGCTGTTCGAAAAACAGAAGAAACCGATGGTGATCGATGATGTGTATTGATCAGTTCCTCTACAGCCGAACAGACTTTTCACGAGCGAAAAACAAATAAAAATCATCATTTTTCTTTCGATTAAAAGCAAATCTCTGCTTACTTGAATCGTTTGACGTAGTAATTTGAACTTCTCGAACAATACTTCGAAACTTTGTTTTCGGTGGAATTTTGTTTGAAGTTTCCATCTTTTCTCTTTTTTTTTGTGTTCTCTTCTTCCGTTTCGCTTTTTTCTTTCTCGTTCTTCTCGCGTAGGTATTTTATGAGTGCAAAAAAAGTCAACCAATTTCTTTTATACCTTACGAAATGAAAAACTAACGTGATTTTTTTTTTCTTTTCGTTCTTCTAGTGAAGTGACACATAACGAAGAAGTCACTACTACTACTTCTTCTTCAGCAGAAACAACGACGAAGAAAAAACGAAAACATAAACAACAACAACAACTATCCGATGATCAACGTTTGCTAACGGACATGTCCGACGAACGTTTACAAGGCTATGGTCTCAATCCGAAACGTTTTAGAAATTTTGTTCGATTTAATAAAGATAATAAAAACTAAATCGAAAGAGAGAAAAAAATATATTCGCTGTCTTATTCTGTTCATTGCTGACATCTAGAAAAGTCTATTGACCAATTGAATAAATGTTCTCATCTAGAGGCTAAATAAATGAATTTGATTGATGAATTCAAGCTAACCAATGAATATATTCATGTAAAGGCGAACGAGAACGAAGGAATACAATACAAAACAGAGCAATTCATTTCAGTGAAATTTCGCATTAGATATCTACACACATTACTTTCGTCATTTCTAGATCGATTGATTTCAAGTCTCTTGTGTTTCATTTCGTTTGTCAATCATTTAATACTTGTGTTATCGATCGATCTGTGCGTGTGTGCGTGTGTGTCAAATGTATATAATTGAAAAAAAAAACGTTTTTTCTTTTTTGAATGAAGGACATTGATATCTCTGTTCAAATTATTTATTGTTTATGATTATCATCGATTTAAAAATATGAAAAATTAGATTAAAAACAAATCAATCAACAAATTTTCTTCTTTAAATTTTTCTTCTACTTGTTATTGTTTGTCTTTGCTTGTTGTTTATTATTTGGAAACACAAAAAAAAGCCCAGGAAAATTCACACGTACATTCTCGCTGTCAACGAACGATTTGTCCCATTCAATGCAAACTGATTCGTCGTCACTCGACACGCTCAAAGATAGTTTGTTGAAAGCCGTTGATGCTGATTACAATGTAAACTGCTTCATCTTTTAGCATTTTTACCCAGTTACATCTTTGATTTTTCTTTGTCTAGGTTATCGATGCAGAAGCAGTTTTGGATATTATCTCACAATTGGAAAAACTTTCTATCACACGTGATCAACTACAAGTAGAACTCGAGAGATAATAAAAAAATCAACGATTGTTTATTTGCTTTTTGTTGTTGTTAGACTACGCGTCTCGGCCGAGAAATTAATACTATTCGACAGAAAATCGATGCACGAAAGAAAAGTGCGGGAAAAGCTGGTGAATGTTCTCAGTTAGTTCTTGATATTGCTCAACGTGCAAAGAAACTTCTACGTTCATGGCAAGGCTTATTAAATACGTCTCAAACTGATACGAATAGTCTACCTGCCAATCCTACTCCTGTTCCACCACCACCAACAACACCCTCCACACCTTTACCCAATGGTGACACACATGATTCACCATCGGAGGAGAAGCCACGTTTAATTGTCAAAGTCAAAATCAATCCATCAATAACATCAAATAGTAATAGTGATAATAATAATAATACTAATTCGAAAATCAAACGTAAAAATGATGCCGAATTAAATGGTTTATCAAATAAACGACATAAAACACACAATGAAATGCCCGTTAGTCCACCGGCACCGATCTCACCTGTTTCATTGATTGAGCCGAGCAATAGTCTACCACGATTGAAAACAACTCAACAATTGCTGCTTGAAATGCAAATGAATCAGCCAGACGTACTTTCAAGTCAAACACCGACAGTCAATGCGATCCTACAAAATCAAATTATCGATGAGAGTCTACATGAACCAAGCAAAGTCGATTATTCAGCGTTACATCACGGAAGAGAAACAACGAATCCAACGATTAAGTAATGAATGATTTCAGCAAACAAATCATTCATTACCATATTGTATTTTCTTTGTTTTGTTTATTTGTAGTACAAACTACCAAAAACAACTTCCTCTTCCGACAATAATCTCTCCGACAAATTCAACCGGTTCAACAAGTAAACGTTCGACACTTGTTCGACGGCCATCAACGTCGAATAATTGGGAAAATGGTAGTAGTGCTGGTGGTTCACCAGTCTCGCCATCATCGTCATCATCATCATCGATAGCTAGTACAACATCGTGGCCACTCGCTGCTAACATTCCAGAACCACCATCATCTATACCAATCATTCCAAAAAAGAAACGTCGAAGAAAACCGGACGAAATCGACTCTCAAACAGCGACAACATCACCATCACCACCACCACCACCATCATCATCACAACCATTACTAACAACAATAAAAACAGAAATTGATATTGAACAGTCAACACCTTTATCGCCTGATTTAGAAACTCTTTGTTCATCATTTCACTCGATTGCTGAATTAACTGAAGCACATCGTCAGCGTATATTAGCTGAACATGATACACGAGAATTAGAAGCTAGACCTGAACTTTTATTAGTTCCTCTTGATCAACTTGCTTTTGTTTATGAACGAGAACGAATTAACGAACAATCGAATGATGTACAAATCAAATCAACATCATTAACAGCAGTTGATACATTCGAACAACCAGCTGGCCTTATTGCTTTGCCATTTATTGATTGTCCACTTGAATTCGATCTTGTACTCGATGAACTAGTCGTGCAACAACCGACGATGGATATGTAGATGTGTTCTTTCGCTCTCTTTTTCTTGGTCTTATTTCTTCTTTTTGCTCTTTTTCTTTTCGTTCTGTTTTTTTTTCAAAACTTATTCACAAAACAAAATTAAGAAAAACGCAAACAAACAAACAAACAAACAAACAAAAAAAAAGTCAAGGTGTTTCAACAGTTTTCTTTCGTTTCTCTACTACTACTACTTCTTCTTCTTTTCCTTCTTTTTGTTCTTCTTCTCCATCTTCATGTGCGCGTGTGCGTGTTTGTTTGTTTATTTATTTTTTAAAAAAACAAAAGAAGATAATTTCTTGAGCAAAAAAATCATTTTCATTCTTTTTTCGTTTATTCGAACAATTTTTCGTAACAAAAACAATTGATTGTCTCTCGAAATGAACAATTCGATGGTAATTCAATAGTAGGTCTCTCATTCATGTGTAGATGAATGTTTAAATGTGAACAACGAGGATTATTGAGAATTGGAATGATCGAAGAATTGTCATTTGAAAAGCTGAGACAAAGCATTTTTAATTTTGAAATAGTTTTTTTAAATAGAGAATTGAATTGATCAATGTCAAGATCGATTAATTCCAGTGCATGAAGTGATTCAATGAATTGAAATGAACAATTCGAAATGATATTCGAATGTAAACTGCAGATTTTTAATTTCGACGATAGATAAATGTTTTCATCGGTTCGATTGAGAAGTTCAAGAGAAGAAACATCGAAATAATGTAGATGTGATAATTGATTTGAAAAATTGGCAAAAACAGTTTGTTCACATGTTGAATGTCGAAGAACAACTGTCTAGAATAAAAGATAATCTCGAGTTTATTTGATTAACCTACTAACAATTAATCTACTTTTAAATGTTGTTTGTCAATGACTGGAAGAAGAAAATGAAGATTAAGACAATCTTCAAACCATATTGATCGAAGATGTTCAATTGAATAAGCTAAGTAGAAGAAAGTGTAAAACTTGTTGAATTATTTTGGATTTCACATACAATCAGCTGGAATATTTTCAAGTAAATACAAATTTCGTAGGACAAGAGTTTTTAACCTAGAAGACAAAATTCTCGATTTTTTGTTGTAAATTCATTCTTTCAGAATTATCGGAATATGAACAAGAGAAGAAAAAGACACGAGATAATCAAACATTAAATGAATCTCGTAATCGATTCGATGTTTGAACAGAAAAAATTGAGACAAATTTCATAAGAACTAATGTCAAACACATAATCGGAAGATAATATTCGATCGGTGATGTTTCACCCAATGGTCGAAATGTCAGACCACGTCTTTGTGCATCACGTAGATGATGTGTTGACCAACCGAGTAAGAAAACTATTGAATAGGTATATTGTTCAGATTTACAAAGAAAATGTTCGATTAAAAAGCCGATCAATGTTAAACAACATAACAAAAGACTATTGTGTAGAAATGGCCGTTGTGTTGACGGATCATTTAATGCACGATGTAGAGATAACGATCGAACTTGTATGAAATGATCGATATCAACAAATGAACCAGCAAATAAAGCGAATAGAAGAAGATATTTTCTTGCCGAACCAAAAAGAAATAATGTTGAAAATAAACTAATTAATCCGTGTACGAGATTATCAACTATTGCACGAGCATATGAATTCGACAATGTATAGAATGTCCATGGCCGACCGTAGCATAGACAATCACCAAGTAGACCGATTGCATAGAGACTGAATAGAATCAATCCATCGATGAAAAATACTCGTAGTGGATAAGTCATCTAATCTATCTGCAAGAGAAGAAAACTAATATCTGTGTTGTTTCTCTTCGTCCTTTTCATATTCCGATAGAGAAGAAAAATTCGTTCGATATACCTTTTTAATTTCAATAGAACGCCTACGATATCTCGAATGACACCAATAAGCATAGTAGAAAATGGATCAACTATGGTTATATTATGTCGAAAGGAGATTTTCAAATGTTTTAAATGTTCAAGTTTGAAAAGAAACATAATCGACGGTTCACTTCCTAAACATTCGTAAGAAAATTCTAATCGACGAATGGATTTTTTCAGTAGATATTCTAATTGATATTGATCGTAAGTCCGTAAGGATTCGAAATGAACGGCATAACAACGAAGAAAATTCGTTGACTGTTCGGTTTCGAATAATCGACGTTTGCGTCGTTTGGTTTGCGAACTTTTCAATGGTTGACTTTGAAGAAAAATTTGACAATGTGAATAATGATTTGTTTTCGTCAATAGATCGAGATTTGCTGTTGAAATATTTCGTAGAAATTGACTCGGAACAAACAATTTCGGACATTGATCAATATTGAATATGACCAACGACCAAAATCGAGTATGATGATTAATACACGAATAGAATGTTCGTGAAACGAGTCGAAGTGAAAATAGATCAGATAATTTTAAAAATGAGAATATATGTGCCCAAAGTTCGATGGGCAGAGATGGCAATAGACAACGAGTTTTCCATTCGAGATATCGTTCACGAGTTGTTGACATGCTGTGTCGTTTCGTTATCTGAAACGAAAACCTGCGTGACTCATAATCATCCTTCGAAAGAACGAAAAAAAGAAAAATAAAAGCGAGGCTATTTACAACTTGTTTGCTTTCCTTATGCGTTCTGTTTGATTTAATGTGAAACGAAAAATATAAAACGGTAGTAGGAGCTGTTTGAAGGTAATACTTTTAGTAAAAAAAACAATGGCAACTTCATTAGAAGTCGAAAAACCTGAGCAACCTGAATTAGCAAAACATGATCCCAGTGTTCTCGGTAGAGATTCTCTGTCTCATAATTCGATAGGACAACTTGTTTTTTCGATTTAGATTTGGTTTTTGTTATGGATTGCACTGGTTCGATGGGCGCTTATATTGAAAGTGCAAGAGAAAACATTCGTTCAATCGTCGAAGAAATTGTAACAAGTGAAAAAAGTGATATTCATCTTGCTTTAATCGAATATCGTGATCATCCACCGCAGGAACATACGTTTGTTACACGTGTTCATGATTTTACGCGTAAAGTCAAAGAAATGAAAGCTTGGCTCGAACAGTGTGAAGCCTCGGGTGGTGGTGATGCGCCCGAAGCTGTTGCCGATGCGTTACACGATGTTTTAAAACTTTCGTGGCGTGCTGAAGCAACGAAAATTGCGGTTCTTATCTCGGATGCACCACCGCACGGACTCGATCTTGCAAACGATGGCTTTCCCGAAGGTGATCCAGGCGGTGTTAATCCATTAAAAATCGTTCGAGAGATGGCCGAAAAACAGATAACTCTGTATTGCGTCGGTGTCGAACCGCCCATTAGTTAGTTCCAACAAATTTCTCAATCTAAAAACAAAACAACAATTTGTTTTCTTTTTAGTTCCATATCGAGACTTTTTCATGACAATTGCGTATATCACTGGTGGACAATATGTTCCAATGATCAACGCCAAATTATTAGCACAAGTTATTATCGGTGGTGTACGCGAGGAAATTTCATTGGAACGTCTCATGCAAGATGCTCAAGAAGATATTGATAAAGAAATGAAACAAGCTGAAGCCGAAGGCGTCGATGAACAAGAAATTACGACAAGAGTCAATCGGTTATTATTGACGCGAAATGCACGTGTCAAACAAATGAATAATCTCGGTGGTGAAACATCGGATGTAGCTAAATCGACCTATGCAAAATGTGCGGATATGAATGAATTACGAAGTCAATTTAAAATCGAAACTCCACCTAGGCCTGAAATACCTGTTGGACGAACACGAGCTGAAGTTCGTCGAGCGTATGCTGAAGGTAGAGGAGCTTCGATTGAAGCTGAAGCATGTGCTTCGACGCCAGCTCGAACTGCACGTGAAATGAGTTATGATTTGAAAGATGACGAAGCTGTAAGTCTTGCACAAACCGAACGTATCGTACAGCGAATGCGAGTCAGACGTGAAAACAAATAAGACATTTTTTTTTCTTTTTTTGGAAATACTTTATATTTTCAAAAAACGGACAAATAAACAAAATATTCAATTTTTTTTGTCTTGATTATAAACAAAATAAAAACACGATTTCTTTTTCCCTTTTGATTTTAACCTTCTGTTTTCGAAAGAATACTTAAGGAATGAACAGTTCCATTTTGTATTATGTATTTAAACCATTTCAATGGTTCACTACCACGTAATTGATTATTACGTTGACATTCAACGACTTGTTCATAAGTTAACCATGCTGCTCCATAACTAGAAAAATCAACATTGAGAGTGAAAAAAAAGACAATTTGAAAAATGAACCTTTCATAATCCGGCATTGTTTTTGCTTCGCAATTATTTTCATCGAAAGGTTCAGCAAAATAAATCACACGTAAACGATTCATATCTCCTCGAGGCATAAACTCAATTTTTAATACACCAGTCAAACGAATTTTTACACCAGCTTCTTCCAAAGTTTCTCGTTCAGCTGCTACATCCAATTGTTCTCCAACTTCAACACGACCTCCAGGTAGCCAATAACCCATGGCACCTGCTTCTTGTACAACTAGAAATCGTTGATCACGTTTTCGTTGACAAACAACTAACGCAAACGCATACAAAGGTGTTGCACTCGGTCTATGATGAGGCTGAGGATCATGAGTTTCTTGAAGATGCACACCGAAATGATTTACTGTTCGTTGACAAAGCTCACATTTAGCTGTAAGTGGTTGTGCATTAGTATGATAAATTGGAACATGTAAATACAATTGTGCAAATGATAATGATGACCATTGACAATATGGACATGTATATGTTGGTTTCGATCCAGTTTGACCTAATGGGAGTAAACGATTCAATTGATTACGAATGTCAATAATCGATGTTGTAATCATATTGACACCTAAATCTGCAAGAAACCAACTAAGAACAAAAAAATCACCGTGACAACGTTCAATTTTGTTGAATTACCGAAGATTTGGATCGGCACAAGCTGTATGCGAATGAAGAATAATAAATGTTCGAGCTTCATTTCGACGAATCGTTTCAATCAATGGTTGTGCGAGTGTATCCTTTGTTTGTCCTAATTTTGCAATGATAATTGTTGGTCGAGATGTTTTCTTCGTATAATAATCAATAGCATCTTTTGTTGTTGTACATATTTGCACATTAAATTGATTTGAAAATTCTGTGTCAAATACTTTTTTCAATTCGACAAATTCACCATCGGATTCATGTTGTGCCCAAAGAAGAATTAAATTAAATGACATCTGAAAGAAGAAGGCATTCTATTGATCGGAGATTTTATTTCAATCAATAGATTATATTTCTCATTCATGTTTATATACACATACAAAGAAATAACATATACAAAAAAAGAAGAAGAAGAAGAAGAAAGAATGTCATTAACTAAGCACCGGTGAGAGTTCTATTGATCAGCTGTTGTTGATAGTTTAACACGTTTCTGTTGTCGAAGACGATAGACATCCATTGTTGAATGTTCATTTGCATTGGCTTGTGTTGATTGATCTTCATCATCACTATCGCCGATATTGGTTTTATGACCGTGTTGTTTATTTAAATTATTTCCACCATCAACATCACGAATGAATTCACCTTGAACACTCATACGGACGGGATTAAAAGCTAAAATATTCGATTGATTTTTTTTTTCTTCGAGAATTTATTGGACGATGTCAACTTACAATCACATATAACAATTCGAGAAAGACGTTCCATAAGTTCATCGACAATTACAAATGGTCCTTCGAAATTTCTCGCTGGTGGCAAGACTTTAACTAAGTACATAGCCGTATCTGGCAATGGAAAAACACCACCATTCGTTGGATGACTGCCTGGCAACGAGTTTTTTGTTGGTCGAAATGGCATCATATGTTTAATATCTGGTCGTGGTAAAATCCTTCGTCGATCTCGTTCAACTTGATCTAATAGAGCTGCACCATTATTGGCATTTCCATTGACTAATAAATTCAAGTTTGTTGTTGCTGATGAATTCGTAGATGTTGATTCTTTATAACCAAGTAATTTCAATTCATCATTAGTACATGGTAATAAATCAAGAAATTTATATCGATCGATTAGCGTTAATGTTTCACGTCCTTCAAGTTCATGCAGATCAGCATAGAGTTGTAATCGACGTTTTTCGACTTTTTTTATCGATTGTATATCGCCAACTTGAGCTTCAAATTTTAAAAATTCATTCCATATTATCGGTTGACATGCTTTCGATATGGGCGTATCTGGCGAAAGAATACGTTCGAATAGAACACGAGCATTATGATCTTCATTTAAATGTGTCATATAATCGATGTAAGCTAAAAGATAATCAACATTTTGACCGTATTTTTTCAAACCAAGATTGAAGATATTATATGCAATATTATTATCTTTCGTACAATAATATTCCATTAAAGCTGCAGCTACATATATCTGATGACTTGTTCGCGAGTCTTCACGTGCACTTTTGAACATTGCACGTGCTGATTTAATGCCACTGGTTCGACGTTCGAAACGCATGGCTTGAATGTACGCTAGTGTTGCATCTTTAAGATTGACTTCATTAGGATTTAATAGAATCTTGTAGATTGAACGAGCTTTATCAATATTTGAACGATATTCCTGCAGATCGGCGTAGGCAAAATAGAGCAACATATTCGATTTCATATATGTTTGCGTTGCACGTTCATAGAGACTTGACGCTTCATCGAGAAAATGTTTCACCAAATGCGTATCACCACGTTCAGTGTATACACGTGACATTTGTTCTAAATATGCACATGCTTCGTACCAAAGATCGGTATGATAACCTAGACAGAGTAGACATTGTTCGTAGGCAAGTACGACACGTCGTGTTAATAATAATGAATCTTCAGTTTTCAATGGATTCGATCGTTCCCATGCGATTAATTTTCTCCATGCAGCTAGTTGTTTGATTTCATCGGCCGATGGTGATGTGGTCGATGGAACGCACGGCGTATTTCGATCGATTGCACGTGTTAAAATTTCGAGATCTTTAGCAATACGTCGGACAATATGAAAATCTCGAATACGTTCATCGATGATTTTCTTTGCTAGATTTTGATTGATACTCTAGAACAACGATTGATTTCATTTGTCAATTGCAAATCATAATTTACCATTTCATATGTACAATAATCGTTCCAAAGGGTTTCAACATTTGCCATAGGTGTCATAATACCTCGTTGATAAACTCGTCGTACTGCTGTTATAGTTTGATTTTCTGCATACGAACCAACGGTTTCTCTTTTTATTTAGAAAAAAAACAACGAATTATTTCGACAGAAAAAAAAAGGTTTTTGTTTCTATTTACGCTGATTTAAGAAAGGCAATGTAATCATTCCAAATCGAATATGAATAAACATCGAGACCGATTTTCTCGAGAGCTAAATCGTATGTTTGAATGATATTCTCTCGATAGCTCGGTATTTTGCCTTTTGTATCACGAAGATAATGCAAAGAACATTTCCAAAGATCGATATTCAAGATTTTATTTAAACATCGTTTGAATAACTGAAGAAAAACAAAAATTCTACGTTCATTTTCGTTCAATTCACAAAGACAAATCGTACTTCTTCAACCATATCATAATTTCGTGCTTTGATCTGAATATAAAATTTTGAATTGTTAGTTTTATTTTTGTTCGTCTCACTTCTGCTTCAATGTACATCTTCCAGAATTTACCACATGTTGGAAATTGTGCAATTAATGATTCGTAGAAATCTCTTGATTCATTGATGCCTTTTTCTTGTGCATCTTGAATAAGTATAGCCCATGCATCGAGTGAATATTTATTTTCATTTAAAACTCGTTTTGCTTGTTGAATTTTTTCATTACGTGTCAAATCCTCGAAAAGAAATGAGCAAGATAAATTTTATTTTCTCTTAGTTTTTCTTACTTCACGCATATAAACACTCATCGTGTATGTGTCTGTGTCTGTGTTTATCTAAAAGATAATCGGATCGATATTCGTACAATAGAAATGAAAAAAAAAATAGAAAGAAAACTGAAGTCTCTGTTCGACAGAATTTGTAGTTTTTTTTTTACATCGAACGACGGAAGGACAAAATAGCTTGAAGCAATATGTAACCGGCCATACAACTAAGAAGAATCCTATCACGAACATCTCGACGAGCGATATTTCTTTCGACTTCATCGATGCGTTTTTGAAGTGTTTGAAATTGTTGTAAAACTTGTTGATCATTAATATTTGTTATTGGTTCGATATGCCATCTAAAAAGATATTAATTACAAGAAGAAGGAGAAAAGCAAAAATATCTACGAATCAGTTATGTGAATAGGTTGATGATTAAGTCCTGCATAATCATCATCATCAAAATCGGACGAATGTTCGGTTGGATTGTTTGATTTATTTGCATTTGCGTGATTATCTTCAATTTTCAGATGGAAAAATCAATGTCTTTTGAAGTTCTTTTTTTTACCAAGTCGAATGCTCTCAGGAACTTCCATCCAGACAGTTGCTCGTTCATGATCTTGTTGTATTCTCGATAAATTTGGTCGACTTGGTCCGACTGTAATCGAATCCGGCACATGCATTTGATAACCTACGAAAACGAGATTTCATCGTCTTTTTTTCTGTCACTCTCTCTCTCTCTTTTTTCTTCATAGACACTTACTCATATTTGTCACATGATTAAGATCAACATTTCTTTGTACTAAATCATCAGCTTCATCAGATAAATTATTCATCATACAAACACATATATATGTATATATACACTTATTCGAAATACAAAACAGAATATACTTTTCCTTTTTTTTTCTTCGTCTTTTTAAATATCTAAAATTCTAGTGTTTGTTTTGCATTAGTAGTGTACGATTTCATTTCAAAGATATATAATATATATGTATAAATATACAATTAAAAACAAAATACAACATTTAGAAGGAGAAGAAAAAGAAAAATGTTCGAAAATTTACGAATGAAATGTTGTTTGATTTACAATCTGTATCGAATCCGATGACCAATGAAAATTGCACGAATTATAAACTAAAAACAGACAACAATGAAACACATTCAATAATATCAATACAAACCTAAATTCCATATGTATGGAACAAAGAAATCTTCGGGTTGTTCTTCTTCGACATATTTAAATTTCAAATCCGGATATTTCTATGTGCGAGAGAACGAGAAATTGATTGCAGAAATATTTATTTGTATTTGTTTTTACTCGTAAACGATCGAGAGGAAATTGTTTTACAGTTGATTCGAGCATTGCTTTGACGCATTCAGCTGAACGTTGATCTAATTGATTGATTTTCTCAGTAAAAAATTCGATAACCTACAGAAAAAACAAAAGCGAGATTCAGTTATTTTTTTATTGTTGTTTTTATTTTTACAAGATCGATGTTTTGTAAAAGATCTTGAAAACTTGAATATGTTCGATAACTTTCGAATATTTCTCGATTATAAAGAAGTGCATAGATTAAATTAATATTTTCTTTTAATTGATTTAATAAACATGAATTTAAAATTTCTAAAACTGTTCGTATAACATCTTCGATAATAGTTAAATCTTGTGTTGTATCATTGAATTCTTCATCATTCGACGCAATGGTTGTTGCTGATTTCGATGAACTTTGTTCGATTGTTTCGATAATTTTCAAATGTTTACGTGAGAGTAATTGAAAAAGTGAAATGATTCGTTGACTAACAAATGTATGGAGATTTTGAAATTGATTCGACATATTAGCTAATGCAGCCAGACAATTCGTATGCAGATATTTATCACGCATACGTGCCATATTGTATTGAACTGCACGAAGAACAATACTAATCAGTAGATCGCCAAGACTAACTTCACTGATCGTTCGTTCGTTGTACCAAATCGGTTTTTTTAATTTTATTTCATGAATTGTTCGATTGAAATATTCGTCTTCGGAAAGAATAAGAAGAATAATCAATGACATATAGATATGATGAGAATTTCGTTCAGTAGCTGTATAAATAACTCGTAGGACTGGTAAAACCTTGTTTGTGTTATTTGATAAAAGAAAAGAAGAAAAAGAAAAAGTTAATTTTACAAAGAACAAAAACAAAAGAATTTACAATTTGATCGATATTTGTTCGAGAGATAACATAGGCTTTGAAATGTTTATTTCTATGCAATAACATATAGAGTAAAAGTGTACTCTGATCGGTGTCAACTGTTTGACAGAGAATCTCGTATAAACGACGATAATCAACTGAAAACCAAGGCAATGGTTCGGAATCCGGCAGATGTGTTGGTGTATCTAATAGAAACAAAAGAAGATTCGAAGAGAATTCTGTTTTTTTTTCTAATTACCTAATGTATCAGTAAAATGTAAGAGAGCTAATCGGTACGGATTTCGATGAACATCATTCGTAAAATGATTGCTTAATATTAACAACAAATGAATACTTTGATGAGCTAGTAAATATCTTTGATTGTCAATCGGTGAATGAACTGTTGATTGTTGAGTTTCATCGGTTGTTATCGATGAACTCATACCAAGTGTAACAACAGACCAAAAACTATTGGCAACTGTTTGACTAAGTTTAAATAAACTTCCATTATCATTTGCTGATTTATTCGATTGATCAGCAATTAAATACGATGGGCATTCGATTTGTTTAATAAAATGTTCTAATAAAATACGTGTTAATTCCGATGTTAACAATGGACTAAACAAAAGCACAATCATTCTCTCTCTCTCTCTCTTTCAAATCTAAATTTCCTACTCAAGTCGATGCATAAATATACTATAAATCGAACTGATAAATGCTGCTTCTTTGGCACACATTTGAACGGCTAATAAAACGATTAATATGTTTAGAATTTCTAAATGTAGATTGTACGTTGATGAATTAACAGGAATGTAGATTGTTGTTCGAAAGAGAATATCGATGAAAATAGTCATCAATGATAGATGATCGATGGAATATTCTTGAGGAAGAAAATATCGATTGAGATTGAGTTCGGAATTGATTTCAATGAAATATTTCGTTAGACAACGAAGAATGAATAGAGCATTGGTTGTTTGTTTGAGAAGGGATTGATCCGAGAAATCTTCTCGAAGATTTGTTGCTAAACGAACAAAATGTTCGATTAACAAACCATAGTGATTGGTTTTCGAATTGTTTGATTCGATTTGTTGAAGATAAATCGAAATGACTTCATCGAATTCTTGTGCGTATGTTCTAGCGAGGAAAAGAAGTGAATTAAATAAATCATATCGAATGAAAATCTACTTTGTAAATGGAAAATTATGTTGAAATGAAAGAAATTCTGACCAAAAACTATCGTCAATTGAGAACGATTGTTCACCGACGAAACGGGAAAGATATTCATTCGATTTAAGATCGTTGAATGATGAATATTGTACGCCCATTTTCTTTTTTTTGTGATTTCGTAAAAAAACGAAATTTTGTTTAGATATAAAAACACATCGTCAACGATAGATGGACTCTCGTAGATTTCTCTTCTCCTCTTCTTCATTCATTTCATTTCATTTCTCATAGATTGATTTCAATAACCAGTCAAATATTTTCTTTGACAAATAAATTTTAGTAGAAATTACGAAAAAAAATTTAATAAAAAAATCATTCTTTTCGCAAGATTTAAGTCGTCGTGTTGACAAACATAGATGTCGTTACTCGACCGACTTTATTATTGTGTTGTGAAGCAAGAAAACAACACATTTAGATGGCTACAGCCGCTCTACTTCCTTCGTCGCAAGGTAATATTGAAGTTTACACACTTATTTGGCTTGATAAATACGCCAATGACTCTCAGGAAACGATTGCTGCACAGAAATATCTTCGTCTAGCAATTAACTATTTTAAAATCTTCAAAACCTCAGTTGAATGCGTAAACTACATTAAAAAATCGTCGAAAGACCGACGATTTGTGCTTATTGTCAGTGGAAGATTAGGTCAAGAGGCCGTCCCAGAAATACACGATTGCCAACAAGTATCAGCAATTTATGTTTATTGTCTTGATCGAGCCAAAAATGAACAATGGGCAAAACAATATAGAAAAATTCGACATATTATAACTGATCTCAAAAAGTTAGTGAATAAAATTAGTGAAGAACAAACTGAACGACTACGTAATAAAACCAATGAATCATTGTCATTTACAATTCTAACTAAAGATAATCCGAATCGATTTTTTTATTCATTCGTATTTATCGAATGTTTATTGCAGACAAATTCGAATTTAAATGATAAATCCGATTTCTTAACATTATGCCGAAAATTCTATGAAAATAACGAAATTGAATTGAAGAATATCGATGATTTTCAAGAGAATTACATCCCATCGAAAGGTCTCACGTGGTTATTGAAACAAACATTTGTCGCACGAATATTGACTAAGAGTTTATTGACATTTCGATTCGATATTTTATTACTTGTGCGGTTTTTTCTACATGATATTGAACGAATATTGAGAAAAGTTCCTTGTCAATCAATAATCAAGGTTTATGCCGGGCAAATACTTTCAAATGATGTTTTACAATTGTTTCGAACACAACTTGGACAATGTTTGATTATGAATTCATTTCTTTTTGCAAATACAAGAAATGAAATTGAAAAATCATTCAATGAAATCGAATGTTCAAATGATTATCAACGAGTTTTATTCGAAATCGAAGCTGATCCTCGTTTGCCAAATATCAAATCATTTGGAAACATTAAACTTCAACGTTCACCATCGTTGCCACCCGAAGAACAAACAATATTTATGTGCGGATCGATATTTCGAATTGAAGATGTTCGACAAGGACACGGTGGAATGTCGATAGTAAAAATGAAATTATGTTCAAATGACGAATTGGATGTGAAATCAATGAGTGATCAATTGAAAACAGAGGATTCAATGATGGTATTCGGTCGATTGTTTAGTAAATTGAAGAAATTTGATCAAGCAAAAATGTTTTATGAACATTTGATGAAAAATCTACCGGTTGATCATACGGATATGGTTTTATTCTATGATGCACTTGGATATGTTGAAAAAAAGAGAGAAAACTATGATGATAGTTTAGTTTATTTAAAACAAGCATTTGATATCAAATCGAAAAGTCTCGATGCAGGTCATACAGATCTTGCTGATAGTTATATGGCTATGGGAGAAGTTTATCAGAAGAAAAACGAGATTAAACAAGCATTTGAAGCGTTGAATAAAGCGATGGATATTTACGCGAAACAATATCCAAGTGAACATCCGAAAATTGCTCAATGCTATATCAATTTAGGACATGCGTATAATAAAGATAAGAAATATAAGAAAGCATTGGAATGTTTTGAGAAAGCACAAGCCACTCAAACAAAACGTCATACTATCAATTTGGTATTAGCAGCAGAAATACATAATCATATTGGATCGACGTATGAGTTGTTGAATACTCCAGATAAAGCTTTAGAAAATTATAATTTATCAGTGAAATTCTATGAGAAAATTTCTCCACAGCCACATTTAATTATTGGAAACTTACATAGAACGATGGGTAAAATATTTGAAAAAAGTAAACAATTTGCACAAGCACAATCTGCTTATGAACAAGCATTGAACGTTTTTTCCATTGTTTTGTCTTCCACGAATGCAACAATTACAGAAATTCAAAGTGATATTCAACGTGTTAGCGGGAAAGCGAAATAGTTTTGATTTATTATATGTCATGTAAAAAAAGTTGCTTAATATATTTGATCGATTCTGTAACTATTTTTGAAAATATACTTATCCAAATACAGTCTTTGTAATATGAGGGTGATCTATTGACAGTGTTTTATTCTATGAATTAGATTAACTAAGTAAATATACTAATTTAACGGAACAAAAACAAAATCTTGAAAGTTATTTTCTTCTTTGGCTCGATGCAAACATAAATAACTCCGAAGAAAATCTCAAAGATCAACGACAACTACGAGCATCAATCAATTATTTACTAACATTTGACAACGTATATCAATGTGAAATCTATATTCATTCAGTATCAAAAAACGATCGTATTGTCTTGATTGTCAGTGGTCAAAGAATTTCAACAAAATAAAAGCAGTAGGTCAAGATTTCGATGATCTCATTGAAAAACTTCTTGCAGATCAAAGTCAACGACAATATAACAAAAGTAACGAACCAGTACCATTTAGTATCTATTCAACTGATACTGTTAATGAAGAAAAATCAACAAGTGAAATCAATGGTTATTTTATTCATTCTCAATTATTAATTGATTGTTTGCTTCGTATGTCACCGAATTCAAATGAAAAAAAACAGATTTTATTGCTGCATGTCAACGATACTATGCAGACAATGATGAAGAACTACGAACTTTAAAAGATTTTGAAGAACATTATTCACCTACAGACGCAATTTGGTGGTATACAAGACCATCATTTCTCTATCGTTTATTAAACAAAGCTCTTCGAATACAAAATTTTGATTTACTTTTTCTTCTTCGATTTTTTATACGTGATGTTGAACAACAATTACAAGACAATAAGTGTACGTTTGAAATGCATGTCTATCGTGGACAACGAATGTCAAAAGATGAATTAGATATATTAAAAAATAATATTGGAAAATATATTTCCATCAATACTTTTCTATCGACATCAACTAATCGTAATTTATCTTTGTTCTTTATCAATGGTTCGATTTACTGGAAAAACGTCGAAAG
>ERZ778023.2366-NODE-2366-length-23429-cov-5.414734_pt1 | contig 23429 bp, 15 predicted proteins | sample MGYA00375753_ERZ778023 | MGnify/ENA primary metagenome ERZ778023 (study PRJEB29350, sample SAMN05389822) | bioreactor metagenome | isolation source: Ammonium sulfate bioreactor | place: South Africa: University of Cape Town | collected 2014-04-04 ... | reverse complement strand
GATATCGAGCGCCTGGGCCAGCAGCATGAGGAGCGTCAGCCCGATCAAAGTCGGCCAGCCGATGGAGTGCAGGGTGAAATGATTAAGTACCGCCCCGGCAAGAATGAGAATCGTTCCCGGCAGTAACGGCACCACCGTGCCGACCAGGCCGACAACCATCAGGGTGATCGTAAGGCTCCACCAGAGGATTTCCATGTGCGCACTGTTTCACATCTGCCAGTTTCGCGCCAGCGTGGCGCAGATGCGTTTCTTGCCAACATCCTGGCTAAAGAGATACTTCCCGGCGTTGTGAAACGTGCGCTCCTGCCTCTCCTGGTCGTCGGTTTTTCCGTCCTCTCACTCGATGCCGCTCCAAAGTCGCCGGAGGACCTGCTTGCGGCATTTCAGCAAGCCTGCTCGGCAAAAGACCACGCGGCGTTTGATCGCTTGATTTGCACGGAGGGGCTTAGTGAGAGCGACCAAACCAGGATGGGCCGGGTATTTGACATGGTGGAGGCTTCTCCGCTTCCGGTCGACTCCATTACCTTGGTGCCGCTTCCTGCGGGCTTTGAAACACTCCAGGTCGCGAACGGAAAGAAGTATGAGCCCAACATTGCTCCGCTGGGAGGATTGCAACTCAATCGCCAGTCCACGGATGGGAAGACAAAATCCTCCTCAATGTTGCCCTATGGCGCGCTGAATGGAGAATATTACCTTGTCGCCTCCAAAGCCACGGATCTGGGTTGGACCGGACCCAAGGACCAGCAGCTGAACTTCATGGTGACGGGACCCGGCGCAGATAAGGTCAAGATTGTGTACCGCTACAATGCCAGTGGCGTAACCATCGACCGTATGGAAAAGGATACATCGAGCATTATCCTCGGCCAGTACATCGAGTCCATGACGGTGACCAGCGACTCCGATGATGCCGATGTCACTCTGACCATCCGGGAGGGTGGGAAAGTGATCTACACCTCCCAGCCCTTGAAGGGGAGGGGAACGCTGGAGTACAAACGCCCGTAGGGCAGACTCGAGTCATTACGCAACGCGTGCAACGCCGCCGGGCGCAAGTTTTCTCTTGCCCTTGCCGCGTGCATCTCTAGGTTTTCCACTCCCCACGTCATCGCGTGGCTTCTGTGGTTTTACCCGTCTTGGGTAGCCCTTTTGATAGGCGATGGCCGGGGTATTTAACTAAAAACGCATGCTCGAACGGTTTACAGACAGGAGAGATACCTCGGTGACGATGTCCCCGGGTGCCCGGTCGTTCCGCTAAAGCACCATTTCCCTATGTCCGCCAATCCGAATTCGCCCAACCGCGCGTTTCCTCTCGAACGCACTCGCAACATCGGTATCGCTGCACACATCGATGCCGGCAAGACCACGCTGACCGAGCGTATCCTTTTCTACACCGGCATGATCCACAAGATCGGTGAGGTGCACGAGGGCACGACCGTGACGGACTGGATGGAGCAGGAGCGCGAGCGCGGCATCACGATCACCTCCGCCGCCACCACCTGTTCGTGGCTCCAGCGCAAGGAAGAGGAAATCTACAAGGCCTACGAAGGCATCAAGATGCGCGTGAACATCATCGACACTCCCGGCCACGTGGACTTTACGGCCGAGGTGGAGCGCTCGCTCCGCGTGCTCGACGGCGCAGTCGCCGTGTTCTGCGGTGTGGCTGGTGTGCAGCCCCAGTCCGAGACCGTCTGGCGTCAGGCTACCAAGTACGGTGTACCCCGTATCGCTTTCGTAAACAAAATGGACCGTACCGGCGCCGATTTCGACGCCGCCGTCGAGTCCATGCGCACCAAGCTCGGCGCCAACGCCTGGCCTGTTCTGATCCCGCTCGGCCGTGAGGATTACCTCAAGGGCCAGATCGACGTCCTCAACCAGAAGGCCGTCATTTACTCCGACAACGACCAGTTTGGTTCCACCTACGAAATCGTCGACATCCCGGAAGATCACAAGGCTCTCGCCGAGAAAGCCTATCAGGACATCGTCGCGCAGATGTGCGATCTCGACGAAGAGATCGGTATGCTCTTCCTCGAGGAGAAGCCCATTTCCAAGCAGGAGCTCAAAGCCGCCATCCGCCGCCAGACGATCGCCAACCGCTTCGTCCCGGTCGCCGGTGGTTCCGCGTTCAAGAACAAGGGTGTGCAGTTCCTCGTCGACGCCGTCGTCGACTATCTCCCGAGCCCGCTCGACATTCCCGCCGCCAAGGGTCAGAACCCCGACAACGGCGAGCCGATCGAAGTCACCTCGGACGACAATGGCAATTTCTGCTCGCTCGCGTTCAAGCTGTGGAGCGATCCGTTCGTCGGCAAGCTCGTGTTCTTCCGTGTGTACTCCGGCAAGCTGAGCAAGGGCGACACCGTCTACAACCCGCGCACCAACAAGCGCGAGCGCATCAGCCGCATCATCCAGATTCAGGCCGACAAGCGTGAGGATATCGATACCTGCTACTCCGGCGACATCGCCGCCATCGTGGGCATCAAGAATATCACCACGGGCGATACCCTTTGCGACGAAGATCATCCGATCCTCCTCGAGCCGCCGTCCTTCCCCGATCCCGTTATCGAAATGGCGGTCGAGCCGAAGACGAAGATCGACCAGGAAAAGATGGCCAACGCTCTCCAGCGTCTCGCTGAAGAAGATCCGACCTTCCGCGTCTTCACGAACGAAGACACCGGCCAGACCGTGATCGCGGGCATGGGCGAGCTTCACCTGGAAATCATTCGCGACCGTATGATGCGCGAGTTCAAGGTCGAGGCCAACGCTGGCAAGCCGCAGATCGCCTACAAGGAAACCATCCTTGCTCCCGCCGATGGCGAAGGCAAGCTGGTCAAGCAGTCCGGTGGTCGTGGTCAATACGGTCACGTGGTCGTCAAGATCGCTCCGAACGAGCGTGGCAAGGGTCTCACCGTCGAGAACAAGGTCGTCGGCGGCGCCATCCCGAAGGATTACATCCCGGCCTGTATCAAGGGCATCAACGAAGCCGTGCTCAACGGTGTCGTCGGCGGTTATCCCGTCATCGACGTGCACGTTGACATCGTCGACGGCAGCTACCACGACGTGGACTCGAACGAGCTCGCGTTCAAGCTGGCCGCCATCTTCGCGGTCAAGGACGGCCTCAAGAAAGCCAAGCCGATCCTGCTCGAGCCGATCATGAAGGTCGAAAACATCACCCCGGAGGAATTCCAGGGCGATATCATGGGCGATCTCAATCGCCGCCGTGCCCGCATCAGCGGCATGGAGACCAAGGGTAATCTTTGCACCATCGCTGCGGAAGTGCCGCTCGCCGAAATGTTCGGCTACGCCACGGCCATCCGCTCGCTTTCGAAGGGCCGCTCCTCGTACTCGATGGAGCCGTCGCACTTCGAGCAGGTCCCGACGAACGTGCTCAACGCCGTTCTCGACCAGCAGAAGGGCTAAGGATTTCCCCAGCCAGATAAGAAAAGGGGGCGCTTCGCGAGAAGCGCCCCTTTTCGTTTCCAGGCATCTTTCCCTGGCTGAGAGCTTCCGGGGGAATTCTTGGTTTTGGCTCGCTCCCCAGAGGAAAAGAGGCTAAGTGCCGGGCAATGAAGAAGCTCTTCCTCCTTCCCCTCCTGCTTTCGGCCGCATCGGTTTTTGCCCAGGCCCAGCTCCCGCCTCTTCCTTCCAGCGGCTTCGTTACGCTTGATCAGATCGTCAGCGAGTTTGCCACCCAGCCTGATGCCGCCTTGCAGAAGTACAATGGTCAGCGCATCGCGGTGTACGGTCGCGTCGGACAGGTGGAGAAATCCGACGATATCGACGGCAACCCGCTCGTCGCCTATCTCCAGCGTGCGAATAATCCGTCGCCGGATGTGAAATGCGTGTTCTCCTCGGACGACGTGCCGACCACGAATGTAATGATTAGCGATGATCAATCCCAGGCGATCATTTTCCGCCGCAACAGCGACGGGCAGCTCACCGAGCAGCGTCCCTTTATCGTGGTGGGTGAGAATGTCGTCATCCGCGGCACGTTCTCCAACTACGTCGCCGGAGACGTCGTGCTTAAGGATACGCACCTCCTGAAAAAGGAAGAGGCGAAGAAGTTGATCGGAGAGAACAAGTAGAAGACGAGGCGCTGCTCCGACCGGGTGGCGGCTGAGTTGCCGCCACCGGGATCAGAATATGGGAGCGTTAGGATTACGGCTGAGCGGGGCCTTTGTGCGGACGCTGACCGTCCGGCTCGCCGCTGTCGGCAGACTCGGCTGGCAGGGCGAACTCCCCGGCATCGAAGAGCGCCTTGAGTTCGCCTGTGGTGTCGACGAGATAGACTTTCATCCGGCCCTTTGCTCCGCCCCCCGCCAGGAAAATCCCCTTGAGGGTGGTGGTGTCATTCCTTCCCTCGAAGTCGGTGCCATACTTCCGTGCAAACGAGCTGGCGTCCGCGGCTTTCACGGCTACCAGAATGCCGCCGCCGGGCTTCTTGTCCGTTCGGTCGATCGTCATGGCATGAAAGAATTGGAAATCCGGATTTGGGCTGACCCAGTGGACCGGTTTGACGAAGGCGACATCCAGCGAGACGATCTGGTTAACGAATTCCTGCGGAGTGGTTAGGAAGTATTCTGCGGTATGCTTGGATTCCGCCCGGAGTGGTGAGGTGGCTGCGAGCAGGACGATGGTTAGGGTAATGAGGGGACTCTTCATACAGGATGAAACGCGCGGTTTGATCCCGAGTTTCAAAAAAAATCGCTGATACCTCGTCGCAAGAACCGGGTGGGCGAGGAAAGGACTTCATGCGAGACTGGACCCCATGAGCGATTACCAGCGCATAGCGGATGTCATCCGATACCTGGATGGCCACTTTGCCGACCAGCCGGATCTGGCAGCATTAGCCATGCAGACCGGGCTGAGCGAGTCGCATTTTCATCATGTTTTCACCGATTGGGTAGGGGCGACGCCGAAGGAGTTTTTGCAGTGCCTTACGGTGAACCATGCTCGCCGTCTATTGCTGGAAGGAGAGAGCGTGCTGTCTGCCGCCTATGAATCCGGCTTGTCCGGGCCGGGCCGATTGCACGACCTCTGCGTCTCTCTTGAGGCCGCTTCGCCCGGTGAGATCAAATCGGGGGGGCAGGGGTGGACGATCATGGCAGGGTACGCGTCCACGCCTTTCGGCATCGCCCTCATCGCGCAAAGCCCGCGAGGAGTATGCTGGCTTTCGTTCCCGGATGGGGCGGATGGGGCTTGGGCGGAAATGGAGGCCCAATGGCCAAAGGCCGAGTGGGTGCGTTCGGATGCAGAGGCTCAACAAATCGGAACTCGCATCTTTCAACCGACGGCCAGCCGCGTGCCGATTCGCGCCCATGTGCGGGGCAGCGACTTTCAGGTCAAGGTCTGGCGGGCTCTGCTGCGCATCCCGCCCGGCTCCCTGGTGAGCTATGGCACATTGGCCGGGGTCGCGGGATTCCCTGCCGCTTCGCGCGCCGTCGGTACGGCCATCGGGCAGAATGCGATTTCCTATCTGATCCCATGTCACCGGGTCATCCGGCAAACGGGCGTGATGGGCAACTATCGCTGGGACCCGATCCGCAAGCGGGCCATGATCGCGTGGGAGGGATGTCTCTCCGCCCACGCGTCGGTTTGAGGAATTAGGAAAGCAGCGTACGGGCGTGTGCGAGGGCGTCGGCCAGCTTGGCCCCGTCCTTGCCGCCACCGCGGGCCTGGTCCGGCCGTCCGCCACCCTTGCCGCCCACGATGGGCGCGATGGCCTGGATGATCTTTCCGGCGGCGAGCTTTGCCGTATACTCCGGGCTCACCGTCGCAACCAGCGAGACCGCGCCATTGCCGCTGCCGCCGAGGACGACTACGCCACTGTACTGGCCCTTGAGGGCGTCTGCTGCGGCCTGGAGCGTGTCGCCGTCCACCGCGCCGAGGTCGGCGATGATGGCAGGCGTGCTGCCGATGGTGGCCGATGAGGCAAGGAGCTCCTTGGCCTTGGCTGCGGCTTCGCGCTGGCTGGCGGATTTGAGCGCCTTCTCCAACTCCTTCTGGTGCACCAGCATGGCGTCGAGTTTCTTTTCCAGTTCGCCGATGGGGGAGTTGAGTTTCTCCGCCAGTGCGACGATGCGCTGGCCGTCGCCGACCGCATGGTCAAAGGCTTCCAGGCCCGCGATGGCCTCGATACGCCGCACCCCGGCTGCGATGGCGGCTTCACCGAGAATGCGGAAAAGGCCGATCTCGCCCGTCGCGCGGGTGTGCGTGCCGCCGCAGAGTTCCATCGAGTAACCATCGAGCCGATGGGCCGAGCCGCCGATCTGCACCACGCGCACGCGGTCGCCGTACTTGTCGCCAAAGATCTGCATCACGTCGGTGCGATTCTTTACATCGGCGTAGGCGACGTCGCTCCAGCTGACGACGGTGTTTTCCAGGATGCGCTCATTGACGAGACGCTCGATGTCCCGGACCTGCGACGGCGTAAGCGCCGCGCTGTTGAAGTCAAAGGTGAGTTTTTCGGGGCCGACGTAGGAACCCTTCTGCGTGGCTTCGCGCGAGACGACCTCATGCAGCGCCCAGTGAAGCAGGTGCGTCACCGTGTGATGGCGCTCGATGGCGGAGCGCCGTTCGCAGTCGACCACCAGCGAAACGTCCTGCCCCGGTTCCGGGATTTCCGGGCCGGAGATGAAGTGCAGCCACGTATCGCCCGCCTTGCGGGTATCCGAAATTGTCCAGCTTTCCGCGCCATGGGTGAGGAGACCGGTGTCGCCCACCTGTCCGCCCATCTCGGCGTAACAGACTGACGACTCAAGAATCACCGCCGTCTTGTCCTTGATGCCGACCACGTCGATGACGCGCGTCTCGATTTCCTCGGAGTCGTAGCCAACGAACGTCGTCGCCGGGGCCTCGATGCTGGAGACACTGATCACCTCCTTTTTCTGGGCCTGCCGGGCGCGTTCGCGCTGGCGCTCCATCAGCTTTTCAAACCCGTCGCGATCGACACCGAGCCCCCGCTCGCGGGCGATCAGCTCCGTCAGGTCGATCGGGAAGCCATAGGTGTCGTACAGCTCAAAGGCCCATTGGCCGAAGAGCACCGGCTGGCCCTTCTGGACGGAACCCGGGAATTTCTCGAGCGCCTTCTTGAGAAACTCCGGTACGGAAAGTTCACCGAATTCCTTTTGCAGCTCGGTGCGACGATACGCTGCCTCCGTGGCATCGACATTGGGAAACTCAATCGCCGCCGCCATGCTCGCCGAGGCAAATCCGACGAACTTCTTGATGCCGGTATCGAGCGTGCGGTTAAAGGCCTCCTCTTCCATGTGGAGCACCTCGCGGACATGAGCGTGCTTCTTGCGCAGCTCGGGGAAGACATCGCCCATCGTGCGCGTGAGCACGTCGACGAGCTTGAAGAAAAAGGGCTCGTGAAAGCCGAGTGTACGCCCGTAGCGCACGGCGCGGCGCAGGATGCGGCGCAGCACGTAGTTGCGATCCGTGTTGCCCGGCAGGATGCCGTCGGCAATGGCAAAGCTCAGCGTCCGGATGTGGTCGGCGATGACGCGGAAGGCGATGTCCGTCGACTCCTGCTCGGTGATGGCCGAGAGGTCGGCCGGGGGCAGGGTGCTCCCGTATTTCCTGCCACTCAGGACCTCGATCTCGTCAAAGATCGGGCGGAAGATATCCGTCTCGTAGTTCGAGATCTTGGCGTGGGCAAAGTCGGTGAATCCCTTCGTGCCCTGGATGATCGAGGTCACGCGTTCAAAGCCCATGCCGGTATCGACGTGCTGGGCCGGGAGCGGGGTGAAGGTGCCGTCCGGGTTGGCGTTGAACTGGATGAACACGAGGTTCCAGATTTCGATGCAGCGCGCATCGCCCATGTTCACGAGGGACCCCTTGGTGTCGCCCTCGGGAGTCAGGTCGACGTGCAGTTCGCTGCATGGACCGCACGGGCCCGTGTCGCCCATCATCCAGAAGTTGTCCTTCTTGTTGCCGTTGACGATGTGGACCTTCGGATCGAGGCCCGCCGCAGTGAACAGCTCGGCCCAGATATCATAGGCCTCCTGGTCAAACTCACTGGGATCGCCCTCGCTCGGGGCGTAAACCGTCGCGTAAACGCGATTGGCCGGGAATTTCCAGCGCCCGATCACCAGCTCCCACGCCCAGCGAATCGCCTCTTTCTTGAAGTAGTCGCCGAAGGACCAGTTCCCCAGCATCTCAAAGAACGTGTGGTGGTAGGTATCCAGCCCCACATCGTCGAGGTCGTTGTGCTTGCCGCCCGCGCGGATGCACTTCTGCGTATCCGCCGCCCGGCCCGGGGTGTACGGGCACTTTATATCCCCGAGGAAAATGGGGACAAACTGGTTCATCCCGGCATTCGTGAACAGCAGGTTCGGCGAATCGGGCATCAAACTGGACGACGGCACGATGGTGTGCTTCTTCTCGTGGAAGAAATCGAGGAAACTCTGGCGGATTTCAGCGCTGGTCATGGGCGAATCAACCAGACTGCCTAGCCTGTCGCCTGAGTCAAGCGGGTTCCAATCCCGGTCCATGCCCCGGGTCCGCATCCGCCGGGAAAGGTCTTTTAACGGGGAGCGGAAACGAATAGGAATGAACCTCCGAAAGACCTTTCCGTCACCCGTGAAATTCCTTCTCTCCCTCTTCGCGACCTTCGCTTCGCTCTCTCTCCTGTCGGCGCAAATGCCGGAACTCGTTCAGCTTCCGCTCGGCGATAGCCTGGTGGAGCGTCGGCTGGCTTTTGCAGAGTCGCAACTGGGGGTTTCCCGCACCGATTGGAAGCTCACTCTTCCCAAGGAGTACTCGGCGAAGCTGGTGTTCAGGCGGACGGGCTCCGATAAGCCGATCAAGGAAGTTTCCTTGGAGCCAGGGACAACCAACGCCATCTTCTTTGCCACCGTTCCACAGGATAGCCATCTGCAGGTTTCATTCGGGACGAATAACGAAGAGACAGGTACTTTGATTTCCAGGCCTAGGCAATTGACGGCCAAGTTTGGTTTTCCTGATGGCGCTAAAGATTTTCGGCTCTTTGAGCTGTCCGTTTCTGATCCTCAGGAAAATGAGACCATGTGGTGTGAGGTGAGCTTCCAGAAACACTGACCCAGCGCGGATAGGGACGACAGGGCAGTTTTTCAGCTCAGCGCCGCCAGAATCGCCGCCCGCAGGCTTTCCCCCGTGAAGGGCTTGCCCAGCACAAACGTCATGCCGGCCGAGATGCAATCGGCCCGCTCTGTTTCGCTCACGCCGGCAGTGATGGCGACGATAGGGATGTGGGGGCTCTCTTTTCTGGCTTCGCCCTCGCGAATCATGCGGGTGGCCTGGAGACCGTCCATGCCGGGCATGCTGACATCCATGAAGATCAAGTCAAAGGCCCGGACAGCCGAGATTTCGACACACTCCTGTCCCGTGGAGACGATTGTCGTGTCGCAGTTGAGCCGTTCGAGCATGCGCCGGATCAGCTTCTGGTTGAGGAGATTGTCTTCTGCCACCAGAACCCTCAAGCCCCGTGGCATGGCGTCAGATGTCTCGGATGCAGCGGGCGTCGGTTCGTGAGCCATGGCTGGAGGACGTACTTTGATGGTGGCGTGGAAGGTGGTGCCTTGCCCGGCGGCGCTTTCAAACCGGATGCCGCCGCCGAGGAGTTCACAGAGATTGCGCACGATGGCGAGGCCCAGCCCCGTGCCCCCAAACTTGCGCGTGAGCGAGGAATCGGCCTGGCTGAAGGGGTGAAAGATCTTTGCGTGATCCGTCCGGGCAATGCCGATCCCGGTATCCCGCACGGTGAAGTGAATCTCGGAGGACCCGTCCGGCGAGCTCCGGCTCCGGACGTCGAGAGTTACCGAGCCCTCGTTGGTGAATTTCAGTGCATTCCCGAGGAGGTTGCCGAGGATCTGGTGGATGCGCAGGGAATCGGACTCCACCCAGTCCGGGACGTCGTCGGCGATGGTGCAGGAGAAGGCCAGCCCGCGCCGCCGGGCATCGAGTTCTGTGCTGCGGCCGATATCAAGCACCAGCGCCCGCAGATCAATGTCGCGAAGGTCAAGGGTGAGACGGCCTGCCTCGATGCGGGACAGGTCCAGGACATCGGAGACGAGGGAAAGGAGCAGCTTGCTGCTCTGGTCGATGCTCTCGACGATCTCTTTTTGCTCCGCGCTGAGCTCGGTCTTTTGCAAAAGCGAGGTGAAGCCGATCACGCCATGGAGCGGAGTTCGGATCTCGTGGCTCATCGTGGTGAGGAACTGGCTCTTGGCCAGATTGGCGCGATCCGCCTCCTCCTTGGCTTCCCGGAGCTCTCTCTCGGTGCGTTTCAGCTCGCTCAGGTCTGTCGCCTGGATGACGAGGTACTTGGGCTGCCCCTGGAGGTCGCGGGCTACCGAGATGCAGGAGAGCGTCCAGATGAGCGACCCATCCTTGCGGACATAGCGAAACTCCCCCTCGAAGTACGCTCTCTGCCCGGTGACGATCTCCTCCAGCGTCTTTTTCAGCGTCGGCAGATCGGCCGGAGTGGTGATATCCGCGTAGCAGCGGGCGTGGAATTCCTCCACCGTGTACCCAAGCAGCCGCGCCATCGCGGCATTCGCTGTTTTCCACGAAAAATCCACCGGCGTGATGACAAATCCGACCGAGGGGCTGGAGAGCAGGGCCTGAAAGCGGGATTCGCTCTCGAGCAGAGCCTCCTGCTGGAGCTTGCGCTCGGTGATGTCGGTGATGAAGCCATTCCAGATCACCGTGCCATCGCTCTCGCGGCGCGACAGGTGCCCCTGGCTTTCCACCCATCGCATGCCGATTTTGGGAAAGATATAGCGGTATTCCCTGTGCCAGGGCTGCAGGGTGCGGACATGCTCCTGAGATGCGGAGATCAGGCTCTCGCGGTCGTCGGGATGGACAAAGCGGTGGAAATACGTCGAATCTCTCAGCAAATCCTCGGGATTGAGCCCGAAGATATCCCTTACCGCATCGCTCATGAAGGTGAGTTGCGACCGCCCGTCGGGATAGATTTCGCATTCGTACATGATGCCCGGGAGCACCGACGTCATACGATGCAGGCGGGCTACCGTGAGCTCAGGGTCGGAACCCTTGATCGGCAGGTCGCTCATAAGTGACGACGATAGCCGAGCCTACCGGAAAAAGGGATGGAAAAATCGGCGGTGTTTCCCTCTGTGATGGCAGGCGGGAAATGCGAAGGCGTCGGAGTCGGAATTGCGGCTTTGCCATGCCCGGCGCGTGTCATGGAGGACGAGCGTATACTCGACGCCCGGGCAGCGAACCACCCCGTGTCGGGATGGTGGGGCTTCTTTTTGGCGGCTACCTGGGAGCCTGCCAGTCGCGCGGATCGGAGGGCAGTGCGCTCAGGATCGTGGCCGGTACCTTCATCATCTCCAGCGAATCATTCAGTCGGGTGAGGATCTGTCCGTTCTGCTCGGCGCCGAAGGCGAGGGTGGCGATGTTTCGCTCTCCGGCGGTCGTTTCCGGAGTGTTCTCCGAGAGCACCGAGAGAAACTCGACCAGGACGCGCGGAGGGGCAAGCTGATTGGCGCCCAGCTTGTCCGCGCTGGTCAATACGTACTCGGAAACCTTGGCCGAGCTGACCGCGTCGACAAGCGCGCGGATGGCCTGCTCGCTGGCGGGCCGCATTTCCGCTCCCGCCTTGACCTGCCAGCCGTCTCCGCCGCGGCGAAGCTCGATCTTCCGGTCGGGGAAGGTGATGCGGATCATGTCGACGAGATCGATATTCAGCGGGAAAAGGCGGTGATCGCGCAAGGCATCCGTCGTGACGTTGAGCAGCTTGATTGTCTCGGGCGGCAGGCGAAACACAGAGTCTCGGGCGGTGAATTCCGCGATCACGGAATCCTGGGTGGCCTGGCCGATGCGGAGCGTCTGGTGGCGTTCCTTGCCCTCGGCGTAAAATGAGATCTCGTTCGTTCCCTCGACGATGCCGAAGCGGCTGAGATCGCCGGAGTCGTCGGTGAGCACTTCGCGGATGGATAGGCCGAGCAGAGTATTCAGGTAGGCATTGACGGAGGCCTGATCGGCCGGGGCGTTGAGCGGCTTGACCATGCGCCAGCCTCGGGCGTCCTGGGTGAGCTCGATCTGCCCGTCGCTGCGGCGAATGATGACGCGGTCGACCTGGTCGGCCTCAAGGTCGGTCAGGCGGGGGTCGCGGAAATTTTGCGCATCCTGAAAGGCCAGCTTGAGGATGTCGTCGTCGATCACATAGACGTCGCGGTCGCTGCCGTGCCGGACGTAGATTTTCCCATCCCCGGCGGCGTCCTTGCCGATGAGCAGGGTGACATCCTGGTCGCCCGAGATCTGGATCTTTCGCTTGGGCTTTTTCAGCCCGTAGTCGCCCAGGTCGTCGTCGCTGCGGAACTCCCGACCGTCGATGCGGTCGGTGTATCGGAGGCTGGCGGCGAGCTTGAGCACGTCGCGGATGAGCGCCGGGTTGGCCCGGTCCTTGTCGTCGCCCTCGATGCGCCAGCCATTGCCCCGGCGCTTGATCAGGAGTTCCGCGCTGGGGGAGGTAATGCGAAATTCCCTCACTCCTGCGGGATCAAAATCGAGCACGCGTCCTCCCAGGGCAAGCTGCGCCTTTTCCCGCGTACTGCGCGTCAACGGTTCGTAGATCGCCAGGAAGGCGATCGCGCCCACCGCCACAATGCACAGAAAGATGGTCCAGCCCCGGCTCATGAACGGCGTCTGATCCAGGCGATAATGCCGAAGAGCGCGGCCACGCCCGGAATCACAATGAGGATGTAGAGCGAAATCGAGCTGAGTTGCGTGTCGGAGAGGTTGATCGAGAACTGGTCGATCTTCTTCGGCACCGCGCCGGTGAACTGGCGGCGGTCGAGCAGCCAGTTGGACGAGCTCATGAGGAAATCGAGGGCCTGGGGCTGCTGCGTGAGGGCCACGTCGAGGGCAAATTGACTGCTGCCCACCACGATGAGCTTCGACGATTCGACGTCCACCCGGTCGTCATCCACTCCGCCGCGCGCGGCGGCCACCGCTACGTAGACGGGGTAGCCCACGTCCTTGCCTTCGTCGTAGCGCACGCCCTTCTTTTCATCGGTGACGTATTCCGACTCGCCCCAGAACTTCTCCTTCGCGACCAGCAACGGCCAGAGCTGGATTTTGTCCGCCTTGGCTTGTTCCACGTCCGCGAGGAGGGATTGCGTTTCTCCCGAGAGCAGCATCTCCAGCCCGACGAGGCGCTTCGTCACGGGATTCTTGTCCATGAAGTCCACTGTCACCTCGCGCAGGATGCCGGTGGCAAAGCCCAGGCGTACGGTGCAGAGCACGCGATTGTCCATGGGCAGCACGCCGCGCCGCGCCAGGAAGCGGTAGAGCTGGACGGTGCGCGCAGCGGGATCGAGGAGGACGAGGACTCGGCCCTGCTCTGAACTCCAGTAGCGGTCGAGGATCGCCGCTTCGCGTTCGGTCAGGTCGACCTGCGGCGCGGCGATCACGAGCATTGCGCAATCCGACGGCACGCTGTCCGAGGAGCCGAGGGAGAGGGGCAGGGTTTCCGTGTTTTGCTTCTGGAGGTACTCGCGGAAGAGCCCGACGGGAGTCGGGCCGTCGATGGGAGGCTCTCCGTGGCCCTGGAGGAAGTAGACTTTCTTTTTCTCCGGCGAGAGCAGCGAGAGCATCGCGTTGGTCAATACCAGCTCTCCATTGAAGGAAAGCAGGCGCGGGTCGTCACCCTGCTGGATGCCATCGAGATTGATGTCGCCCAGGTCGCCCGACGGGATGAATTTGCTGCGGCCCTCGTAGTCGACGATCACGACGTTTTCGCTGGCGCTGAATTTATACTGCCCCTGCAAGGCCCGCGCCCGCGTCAGGTCGCGGGTCGGATCGACGTACTCGACCTCGATCAGTTTGCGCCCGGAGAAGCTCAGCTCCTTGAGCAGATTGTGCAGATCGTTGAAGACCACCCGGTCCGGTGAGACCGAGGTGGGCGAGAAAAAGACCACGATATGCACGGGCTTCTTCAGTTCGCGGATCACGCGCTTGGTCTGTTCGGACAGAACGAATTTCTGCGAACGCGAGTAATCGGCCCGGATATAGTGGTTGAAGCTGTAGTAGTTCACCGCCACCAGCAGGATGAACATGGCAATGATCTGCACCAGCACGTTGATGCGGATCGACTTGCGGGGGATTTTCGCCGTCATGACCGCCACCTCCGATGCTGGAAGATATGGAACGTAAGGAACAGGGTGAACAATGTGAGGCTCAGGTAAAGAACGATGGGCCGGGTGTCGAAGACCCCCTGGGAGAAGTCCGCCATGTGCTCGATGGTCGAGAAGTAATACACGACATCACCGAGGAATCGGTCGGCTGACGGGAAGACGAATGTCACCACGCTGAGGAAAAACATCAGGCAGATGAGGGCAAAGGAGACGATGGCTGCGACGATCTGGTTGCTGGTCAGCGAGGAGGCGAGGCATCCGATCGAGAGATAGAACGTTCCCACCAGGAAGAGCAGGAGATACGAGCCGAAATACTGGCTGAACGACTGCGCCGAGGATTGTCCTGTGACCACGTGGAAGATGACGAAGTACAGGAGGGTGGGCGCCCAGAGGATGAGATAGAAGGCGAGGGCGCCGAAATACTTCGACAATACCACGGCGAGATCGCCTACCGGGGCGGTCATCAGGGGTTCGATGGTGCCGAGTTTATACTCTTCACTGAAAAGCCGCATGGTCAGCAGCGGAAAGGTCACGATAAAGGGAAACCACAGCAGTATGCTGTCGAAGAACGCCTCGATCACCGTGGTCTGCGACGTGGCCCCATTCAGTGCTCCCACCCCGAGCTGAAAGATGAAGCCCGTGATGCAGAGAAAGCAGAAGAGGACGATGTATGCGAGCGGCTGGTGAAAATAGTGCTGGATCTCGCGCTTCAGCAGGGTGACGAATCGGCGCATCCTAGATGTCCTCCTTGTGGGTGATCTCGGCAAAAATCTGCTCGAGGGTGGCGACGCGCTGGGTGAGCTCGCGCACACGCCATTTTTCCCGCACGGCGAGATTGTGCAGTTCCTCGCGCAAATCCTCGTCGGCTTGGATGAGGTACCGGGTCCAGTCCTGTGTGCGGTGAGAGTTCAGGCTCTTGATGTGGGGCAGGGCCTTGATCTTGGCCGTGGCGGCCGCCGGGTCGGGCGCGCTGACCTCAAAGAGGATTTCCCCCTCCTTCGTGAGTCGTGAGCGCAGGTTCTCCGGGGTGTCGGAGACCTCGATGCGTCCCTTGTTGATGATGATGACGCGGGTGCACGTCATCTCCACCTCGGAGAGGATATGCGTGGAGAGAAGGATCGTGTGATGGCGGCGCAGGTTGCGGATGAGGTCGCGCACCTGTCGGATCTGGTTCGGGTCGAGCCCGATCGTCGGTTCGTCGAGGATGAGCAGCTCGGGCTCATGGATCATGGCGTCGGCCAGGCCGACTCGCTGCCGGTATCCCTTGGAGAGCGCGCCGATCAGCTTGCGGCTCACGTCGGTCAGGTTGCACAGCTCGCAGACATCCGCGAAGCGTTCCTTGATCCTGCGACCGGGTACGCCCTTGAGCGCGGCGCGGAATCTCAGGTACTCATCCACCCGCATATCCTGCGGCAGCGGAACATTCTCCGGCATGTATCCGATATGCTCGCGGGCTCGGAGCGAGTCCCGGAAAATGTCGTAGCCCGCGATCTCCGCCGTCCCCGAGGTCGGGGGGAGATAGCATGAAAGCATGCGCATCGTCGTGCTCTTGCCGGCGCCGTTTGGCCCGAGGAACCCGACGATCTCGCCTTTGCCGACCTCAAACTGGATCTCATTGACTGCGGTGACGCTTCCGTACCGTTTCGTCAGGTTTTGAACCTTGATCATTAGGGAATTCGTTCGTTTACCGTGGTTTTGCCCCTCTTTCAAGAGGCGCGGCGGAAATATTAACTCAAAAGTGGCGGAAAAGCGCAAAAAATCGCTTCACAAAATACTGCAAGCGAGTTTGTTGCGCTTTCTTGTTCTCGTTTATGCGAGTTTGCGGGATGTTAGCTTGCGCTTCGCGGTTTCATCCTGCAAGGTGCAGAGGTAGTGTTACGGGGCGGCCAACATGCCGCCCCCTTTCTTTACATAGAGACTCATTCGAATGAAAAGTTCCTTTACCGCTCGATGGAGCGAGGCGCTGATTGACGAAAACTACGCCCGATGGGTGGCTGATCCCCGCTCGGTGGACGCCAACTGGGCTGCCTTTTTTGAGGGCTTCGAGCTTGGTTCGGCCCGCCTGGAGGCCGACGGAGACGCAGCTCCTGCCGCCTCCCTCGATGGCGTGGTTGCCAGCGGAGTGGATGGCCTGTTGCAGGCCAAGGTTGAAGCGCTTGTTTTCGCCTATCGTACTCTTGGCCACTCGATCGCCGATCTCGATCCTCTGGATGTCCTCATCCGCGAAAATCCCCTCCTTTCCCTGAATGAACTGGGCTTTGAGGAGGCCGATCTCGACCGGGAGGTTTCCACCCGCCAGTTCCGCGACGGCAAGCCGATGCGCCTCCGGGAGATGATCGAGGAACTTCGCGCCACCTACTGCAGCACAGTGGGCGCCGAGTTCATGCACATTCAGAACCCTCGCATCCGCAACTGGGTGCTGGAGCGTTTTGAGAATCGCGATGCCAGCCTGCGCACCAACCGCGACCTCCATCGCGACATTCTCCGCAAGCTCTACGAGGCGGAGACGTTTGAAAACTTCCTCCATACCACCTACGGCGGGAAACGCTTTTCCCTCGAGGGCGGGGAGACGCTCATCACGGCGCTGGAGTCGATCATTCAGAACAGTGAGGCCCGGGGTGTTCAGGAGATCGTCATGGGCATGGCCCATCGCGGCCGTCTGAATGTTCTGGCCAATATCGTCAACAAGCCGCTCGATGTGATCTTCAACGAGTTCCAGGGCAATTTCCGCCCGGAATCCGTCGGCGGCAGCGGCGACGTGAAGTACCATCTCGGTTTCGAGAACATCCGCACCACGCCGACGGGGCATGAGGTGCGCGTCGCTCTCGCCGCCAACCCGAGCCACCTGGAAGCCGTTGATCCGGTCGTGCAGGGCAAGGCCCGCGCCCGTCAGCGTGTCCTCAATGACACGGCGGAGCGCAAGAAGGTCGTTCCGATCCTCATCCATGGCGACGCCGCCTTCATCGGCCAGGGCGTTGTCGCGGAGGTCTTCAACATGTCGCAACTCCCGGGCTATCGCACGGGCGGCACCATTCACATCGTGGTGAACAACCAGATCGGCTTCACCACGCTGCCTGCCGACTCCCGGTCGACTCCGTACTGTACGGAAATCGCCAAGATGATCGACGCCCCGATTTTCCACGTGAATGGCGAAGACCCGATCGCGGTGGTGGAGATCGCCCGCCTCGCCCTGGAGTTTCGCCAGGAGTTTGGCCGCGACGTCGTCATCGACATCTACTGCTATCGCCGCCACGGTCACAACGAAGGCGACGAACCGACCTTCACGCAGCCCGACCTTTACAACAAGATCAAGACCCACCCGCTCCCGAGCGAGGTTTTCGCCAAGCAGATCTTCCCGCTCGGCACCATCTCGCCCGACGAAGCTGCCGCCCTCAAGGCCGAGCAGATCCAGGAGCTTGAGGATGCGCTGAACCAGGTGAAGAAAAAGAATGGCTCGGACGAGGGCGAGTTCGCCGGATCGACCGCCATTTTCCAGGCTCCCTATTCGCACGAACCGTCGGATACCAGGATCTCCCGCGAGATGCTCGATCAGATCGTGACGGGACTCACCAGCGTGCCGGAGGGCTTCCGCGTGCTGCCCAAGATCCGCCGCATCCTGCTCGATCGCCGTCTTCAGGCCTGGCAGGCCGGAGGCCCCTACAACTGGGCCTTCGCCGAAGCGCTGGCCTTCGGGTCGCTCCTTCTTGAGAAGACCCCCGTGCGTCTCTCCGGTCAGGATAGCCGCCGCGGCACCTTCAGCCATCGGCATAGCGTGCTCTATGATGAGGTGAATCGTGAACGGTACATCCCGTTGATGAACCTCGGGCCCGACCAGGCGCGCTTCTGCGTCTACAACAGCCCGCTCTCCGAGTACGCCGTCCTCGGTTTCGACTACGGCTATTCGATGGACTACCCTTCGATGCTCTGCATCTGGGAGGCGCAGTTTGGCGATTTCGCCAACGGCGCGCAGATCATCATCGACCAGTTCATCGCCTCCTCCGAGGGCAAGTGGCGTCGCCCGACCTCCATCGTGCTGCTCCTGCCGCATGGCTACGAAGGGCAGGGCCCCGAGCACTCGAGCGCGCGTCTGGAGCGTTTCCTCCAGCTCTGCGCCAACGAGAACATGCAGGTGTGCAATCTCACCACGCCCGCCCAGTACTTCCACGCTCTGCGCCGCCAGGCTCACCGCGAGTACCGCAAGCCGCTCGTCATCATGACGCCGAAGAGCCTGCTCACCTACGAGAAGGCCGTGTCGCAGACCGAGGATTTCACGGATTCCCGGTTCTACGAGATCCTTGCCGACAAGGAGGCCGAGGCCGGCAAGGTCAATCGCGTCGTCTTCTGCTCCGGCAAGGTCTACTACGACCTGAGCAAGTACCGCGACGAGAACAAGATCGAGGACACGGCCATCGTCCGCATCGAGCAGCTCTATCCGCTTTACGAGGAGAAGCTCAAGCGCATCGTCGCCCCCTACACCAATGCCCGCAAGTTCGTATGGTGCCAGGAGGAGCCGGAGAACATGGGGGCATGGACCTTCATCCTGCCGCGCCTCCTCAATCTCTTCCCCGGCTATATCTATTATGCAGGCCGTCCCTCGAGCGCGAGCCCGGCCGCCGGCACCATGCAGATGCACCAGCGGGAGCAAGCTGCGCTGGTCAAGCAAGCCTTCGAGGTGTAATCCCGAAAAGAGTATCCAATGAGCGTTGAAGTCAAAGTTCCTGTCGTCGGAGAATCCATTACCTCCGGCATCATCTCGACCTGGCACAAGAAGGACGGAGAGGCCGTCTCGGCCGGCGAAGTCCTTTTCACCCTGGAGACCGACAAGGTCTCAACGGAGGTCAACTCTCCGGAATCCGGCGTCCTCAAGACCCAGGCCGCCGAGGGTGACGAGGTGAAAATCGGTCAGGTCGTTGCTTTGATCGAAGCAGGCGGCGCAGCCCCGGCTCCCAAGGAGGAAGCGCCCAAGGCTGCTGCTCCAAAGGCCGAGCCCGCTCCCGCCAAGGCGGAGCCCTCTCCGGCTCCCAAGGAGGAAGCTCCCAAGGCAGCCGAGCCTGCCAAGCCCGCTCCCGCGCCGAGGCCCGCCGCCAAGGCTGCTGCTCCGGTTTCCCAGGATGGACGCACCACCCGCAAGAAGCTGACCCCGCTCCGCCGCAAGATCGCGACCCAGCTCGTCAACGCCCAGCACACCGCCGCGATCCTGACCACGTTCAACGAGTGCGACATGAGCACCGTGATGGGCCTGCGCAAGGCGATGCAGGACGAGTTCGTGAAGAAGCACGGCATCAAGCTCGGCTTCATGTCATTTTTCGTTAAAGCCGTCGTCGACGCGCTCAAGGCGACCCCGGCGATCAATTCCCGCCTCGAAGGCGATGAACTGATCCAGAATCACTACTACGACATCGGCGTGGCCGTTGGCACCGAAAAGGGCCTGATGGTCCCGGTGCTCCGCGATTGCGACAAGAAGTCATTCGCTGAGATCGAGCAGGAGCTCGGGGAGTACGCTGTGAAGGCCCGCGAAGGAAAGATCTCGCTGGAAGACCTCCAGGGAGGCGTCTTTACCATCTCCAACGGCGGCGTTTACGGTTCGCTCCTCAGCACGCCGATCCTGAACCCGCCGCAGAGCGGCATCCTGGGCATGCACAAGATCCAGGAGCGTCCGGTCGCCGAGAAAGGCCAGGTCGTCATCCGCCCGATGATGTATCTCGCCCTGAGCTACGACCACCGCGTCGTGGATGGCAAGGAGGCCGTGACCTTCCTTGTGCGCGTAAAGGATTGCATCGAAAATCCTGCCCGACTGCTCCTCGGGACATAAGGCTCTGATTGAACGACAGCGGGAAATCCGCTGTCGTATCAGGGTAAATGTATCCGAAATGTGCAGGGCCGTGGAAAACCGGCCTGCGGAGCTCGCATGAATAAAGAGGGCTTCGTTTTTTTTGACCCGAACCGCCGTCGCTGGACATGGGTTCGGTTGGTCGTCGCCATAGCCGTGTTAGTCGTTCTGGCCGCTTCGGTTGTTTTTGTGAAATCCCTGCTCATTCAGCCGCTGCTGAAGATGCCGGATTCCCTGATGGCTCTACGGTTGAAGCTGCACGCCCTGGAAGCCAAGCCTCACCTGATGGCGGAGCGCAAACCTTGGGAGGCCATGCTGCAGAAGTCTCTGGGACATGCCCACCAGACACGCGCCGCTCTCGCGAAGAGCGGTGAAGTCCGGGCCGCGCTCCTTGATGATGGCGATCAGCGCAGCCTTGCTTCCTTTGCGGCCCATGCCGGGGAGCTGACCCATGTCTGCCCGGAGATCATGTCTGTCGGCGGCGTTCCGGCTCATATCCGGGTTGAGGTCGAGCCGAGTGTGCTCTCGCTGCTTCATAGCTCACGCGCGAAGATGGTGCCGGTCATGACCAATGCCTCGGGCGACTCGTGGGACAGCGACGCCATCGAGGGCCTGCTGGAGAGCGATGCCGCCCAGCAGCAACATTTCATTGAGGCCCTGCGGAACGCCCTGCGCGATATCGGGGCTGCCGGGGTGCTTCTGGACTGGCAGGGACTTGACCCCTCGTTTTCTGATCGGCTGACCGTCTTCCTCGGGCAGATCCGCGATGCGCTGCATCAGGATGACCGCGAGCTTTGGCTGAGCATCCCGGTCGGCGATGATCTCAAGGTCTTTGACCTGGATCAGATTCCCGGCGCGGTTGACCGCATGGTCGCCCAGCTGCACGACGAAAATGCTGAGCAGGATGCTCCCGGCCCTGTCGCCGCCCAGCTTTGGTTCGAGGGCTGGCTCAGGGCGCTGCTCGGTTACGGAGACCCTTCGCAATGGATCATCTCGATTGGCGCCTATGGGTATGACTGGAATACCACCAAGGCGCATGCGACGACTCTGAGCTTTGCCGATGCCATGGCCCGCGCCCAGCGTGCCAGCACGACCAGCGTCACCAGCCTGGCTCCGTATTACAACCCCTCCTTCTCCTACGGCTACGAGGGTGAGACCCACGAGGTGTGGTTTCTCGATGCGACGACCTTTGCCAATCAGCTCAAAGCCGCCAGCGACCAGAAAACCGGCGGCATCATGGTCAATCGTCTGGGCAGCGAAGATCCCACGATCTGGAAGGTCTTTGGCAAAAACGAGAGCGCCATCGGCAGCCGCCACCGCCAGACTTACCTTGAGTATCTGGACCCCGGCGCCGTGATCGCTCATGTGGGCGAGGGGGATTTTATTCGTGCGGAACTCGAGTCCCACAGCGGACGGAGGGAAGTCGATACGGATGCCTCCGGGTATCTCACGGAAACCTTTACGGCCTGGCCGGTCTACCCGGTGGCGGTACACTGGGGTGGCTTTAACCCGCATCGCGTGGCCCTTTCCTTTGACGATGGCCCCGATCCCGAGTGGACCCCCAAGATCCTCGATATCCTGAAGGAGCGCGGCGTCCATGCCACCTTCTTCATCCTCGGCAAGCACGCTGAGGAGCACCCCGAGCTGGTGCGCCGCATCCTTCGTGAAGGGCACGAGATCGGCAGTCACACCTATACGCATCCCAATCTCGGGGAGGTCAGTACGGATCAGACCATACTGGAGTTGAACGCCACCGAGCGCCTCTTTGAGTGGATCACGAAGCGTTCTCCGATCCTGTTTCGCCCTCCCTACAATGCGGATTCCATGCCCGCCAGCCTCTCCGACCTGCGCCCCATCGCTCAGGCCAGCACCATGGGCTATCTCACGGTCGGCGAAAGCGTCGACCCGCAGGATTGGGCCCGGCCGGGGGCGGATGCCATCGTCCGCCGCGTGCGCGAGGAGCGCCTCACCGGCAGCGTGATCCTCCTGCATGATGCAGGTGGCGACCGCAGCCAGACGGTGGAGGCTCTGCCTCGCATCCTCGACTTCCTGCAGGATCGCGGCGACCAGATCGTCCGGGTCGGAGCCATCATGGGGCTGAAGAGGGAGCAGTCCATGCCGAAGCTCGCGATCGATGCCGCCACCGCACCGCTGATCATCTCAAATATCGCTCTGACCCTGGCGCATTGGATCGAGGACTTCATCTGGGCTTTCATGATCATCGCGTGCCTGATCACCCTGGCGCGCAGCGGCATCATGGCCGCCCTGGCGCTCGCGTGGCGCAAGCATGAGCCGCAGGAGGGCTTCGCTCCGCCGATCTCGATCGTCGTGGCCGCGTACAATGAAGCCAAGGTCATTGACGGCACGCTCAAGGCCCTGCTCAACACCGACTACCAGAGCGAAGTCGAGGTCGTGGTCATCGATGACGGGTCCTCCGACGGCACGGCGGCGAAGGTCGAGGAGTTCGCCGCCACCGAGCCCCGCGTCCGCCTGATCCAGCAGGCGAATGCCGGCAAGGCCGTCGCCCTTTCGCGAGGCTGCGAGGTGGCGCGTCACGAGATGATCGTTTTTCTCGACGCCGATACGCATTTCCAGCGCGACACCCTGCGCCACCTCGTTGCGCCGCTGGCCGATCCCAAGGTCGGCGCGGTTTCCGGCCACGCCAAGGTCGGCAACATCCGCAACTGGGTCACGAAGTTCCAGAGCCTTGAGTACACCTGCGGGTTCAATCTCGACCGCCGCGCCTACGACAAGATCAACGCCATCACCGTCGTCCCCGGCGCGATCAGCGCCTTCCGCAAATCCGCCATCGAGGATTGCGGCGGCTTTGCCTTTGACACGCTGGCCGAGGATACCGATCTCACGCTCAGTCTGCATCGGCGCGGCTGGCGCGTGACGTACACGCCCGACGCCATCGCCTGGACCGAGGCTCCGGAGACCATGTCGGGCCTCGCCAAGCAGCGTTTTCGGTGGGCTTTTGGCACCATGCAGTGCCTGTGGAAAAATCGCGATATGATCCTGAGCGCGCGCTACGGCTGGCTCGGCTGCTTCAGCCTGCCGGGTGTCGTGATCTTCCAGATCATCCTCGTGGCCACGATTCCGCTGGTGGATTTCCTTCTCATCGTGTCCATCCTCTCCGGCGGCGGACTGCCTTTTGTGGGCTACTTCCTGGCCTTTCTCATCTGCGATCTCCTGCTGGCCTTCATCGCCTGCGTGATCGAGGGTGAGAAGCTCAGCCGCTCGCTTTGGATCATCCCGATGCGCTTCGTGTATCGACCGCTCCTGGCCTACGTGGTCTGGCGTTCCATCCTGCAAATCCTCCAGGGCGCCTGGGTGGGATGGGGCAAGCTCGAGCGACGCGGCAACCTTGTCCCTGCCGAACAGTGAGAAACTCCCGACTCCTTGCCATTCTATGCACGGTACTGCTCGCCTCGTGCTCCAAGCCCGCTTCGCCTCCACCC
>ERZ778023.2365-NODE-2365-length-23430-cov-52.065882_pt1 | contig 23430 bp, 29 predicted proteins | sample MGYA00375753_ERZ778023 | MGnify/ENA primary metagenome ERZ778023 (study PRJEB29350, sample SAMN05389822) | bioreactor metagenome | isolation source: Ammonium sulfate bioreactor | place: South Africa: University of Cape Town | collected 2014-04-04 ... | reverse complement strand
GGTGGTGGAGCAAATACTGGTGGTGGTGGGGCACAGACTTGTGGGGGTGGAGCAAATACCGGTGGTGGTGGGGCAAAAACTGGTTGTTGTGGAGCACAGAATTGTTGTCCCATTTGAGGTGCAATACTAAAAATAGATAAAAACAAATTTATCAGTTAATATATATTGTCTCGTATGCGAATAGAAGTTGACATACCCAGCACCGCCTTGAGGAACAAAGATGACACGAACTTTGGGTGGAAGACCACCGCCAAGACCGCCGCCAAGGCCACTTCCAAGACCACCATAACCACCATAACCGCCGAGACCAAGTGGTACTCCTCCAACACTAGTTGATCCGTATCCACCGGTTGGGTATACAGCACCAGGATATCCACCTGTTGCTCCTCCGGTAACTGAACAAATAAATTATATAATGTATACAGAAATCAACAAACATCTATTGAATACTTACGAGCGCCTGCATATGGATCATAAGCACCGCCATAATAATCTAAACCGTAGTTTGGGTCATAAGAAGCACCATAACCGCCAAGACCTTGTTGTTTACTTTTTGAACTTCCCATTTTTTTCTTATTAAATACTAATATTTAATTGAACTATTGCCTAAAACTTTAATAAAGACAAAAAAAGTTAGGAAATACTTGTTCAGTATATAGTTGTCGAGAAAAAAAACAAGTCTGCACTTACTTGCTTTCAAATGACGACGACGGTTGTCGATCTTGAGTAATCGATCTAATATAAATGTTTCTGGTTTTATAGGTAAGCGGTTTCGCTCTTCACTTTTTAGTTAACAAGAGAAAGAGAGAGAGAGAGAGAGAGAGAGTGAAAAAGAGAAAGCAATAGGAGAGAGGAAAATCAGAAGAAGAAAAAAATTTAATAGAGAAAAAATATTACTAAGACATTCACATTTTTAATTTTAGGGTTGACACAGACGATATACAATTGGTTTAGCATATCTGCCATTCGCATCGTCCATATTTCGCGCAATCAGGCGTAAAAAAGCTCGTCAACATGAAGATAGTTGTATTTTGCAAGGGAAAATTAAATATTTTTTTTCTTCATCCATGGTCGCTCTATTAGAAGACGAAAGAGAGAGAGAGAGAGAGGGAGAGAAAAAACAGGGAATTCATTTGCCGCGTACATGCATTGAGAAAAAACCACGCAGAAGCAGAAATTTACCTGAGCGTAACCACTGCAGTCAAAAATGAATAATTTCAATCAGACCATATGTATATATGCATGCGAAAATAATATAAATTAATGAAAAAACGAAATATGACAGGTTATCATTGATTTGGCATGTGCATATATTTTGCTGATAACCTTGTCAATTTTCTTGTTGATGAGTTGAAAAGGGTGCTCGTATTTACATCAAATTAGACACCGAACAAGAGAGGAAAAAGACGAGAACCGTCCGGAAGAAACATCAATGTTCGGTATTTTTCTGATTGCGGTTTCGCTTGATATTTAATTGAAACTGACTAATTTTGTACGCGTACTCAAGGCTAGAACAACAGTACGAACTGATCGGAACGATCAGAATTTTTGAAGTGCACTTTTTTCACAAAAAAAAACTGCAGCAACATCAACTACACGTTTACAAGCAAGAAAATAATTGTCAATTTTTTTCTATAGATCGTATCACTGTAAACAAATATCGTATAAATAGTTTCGGCATGTTTTTTTTTTCAAGGCGAATATAAATGCTAATGATGATGAATGAATGAATATATATATGTAAATAATTAAAGATTTAATTTGTGTATCAAGACATTCTCGAAATTTCTCTAACCGATTCATTAAAAAAAAACGAATCATTATTTGGTTTTTTTTTATTTTAACAACAAAAACAAATGGATAGACATCTGAAGTCTATCGTTTTTTGTGCAAACAAGGTGCAAGTGTTACTATTGATTTCGATTGAATCTCGTCGGATGTTTTAACGAAATCAAATGAAAAGAAATATTTCGATGATTTTTTGCCTTGTTCATCTTCTAATGAATTCGTTTTCGAACATTGAAAACCCATTGTTTCAATTTTTCGAATGAATTTCTTCGGTTGATTGTCGAATCTCGATGCTATTTCAATAATTTTCATCGTACCACGTAAACGTAAAATTCGATGAGCTTCATGAATGAAATCTGTTAGATTCGTTCCCATTAATGATAAACAAAAAACAACCAAATCGACACTCGATGATTTCAATGGTGTATGAGCAATATCACAAACTTGAACATGTTCATTCAATGCAACTAAATCGAAACTTGTTATATTCGGATGTGTCGATTTTAATGTTCGTGCTAAACGTGCATCGCCACAGCCCATATCGACGATAACAAGATTCGATGAACGTTTACGTATGTAAGCGATAATTTCATCTAATGGTTGATCTGGCCAATGGGACATACTTGTCTAAATATGATTGATTAGTTAATCAATGATAATTAAAAAGTTTTTTTTTCTTCTCTTTTTCTTACTGAGTAACCTTGATGATAGGCATAGAATGATTGAGGATCCTTTTGAAACAGTTTTTGAGCATCGGAACTTGTTGTTGTATAGAGTTTTTCATTTAAATATCGGAAACGAGATGTAACCATATGTGATACTAGTTTATCGCAGATTGATGTTTTCTTTTCTTCGACTGATGATAATGATGGTGGCGGTGGTGGCGGTGGTTGTGAAACAGGTTCTTCTTCAATTTCTTCATGTTTTCGTTTTTTTGCCTTGGATATTTCTTGAACAGCATCCTTCAATTCAGGATGATTCAATAGAAAATATTTATTTCTTCGACTTTTCTTTGGTATAATCGATGTTTTCGTTTGTAATTCTTCTTGAATATGCCGTTTTAACGTTTGTTTTTTCTTACGAAATTTTTTCTTATCATCTTCATCATCGTCGTCATCGTTCAATAGACGTTGTTCGATTTTTCTGTCATGTGAACTATTTTCTCGACGTGGTACACGTTCGAATGACTTCTTTTTCTTATCAATCAATGATAATTCACTTTGAGCAAGAATCTTTTTCACTTGAACGTGATTTTTTTTCGCACGTTTTTTATGTGGCATCTAGAAATATAAAAATGCAATAATAATTAATTAATTATCTATTAAGAAAATATTTTCTTTAACTAATTGATCAAGTGAAGGTCGAAATAAAGAGAGAAAAGCAAGACGTCAATGCCATTACAGGTGTTTATTTATTAATTTTGATTATCACATCAATCGAACGTTCGTGAAACCAAGGCGAACAGGTCTATTTAAAAATTAGTTTTTTTTAATGAACTAATTATCATATATGAAGAAATAGATTTATTTGCAAGAACGAACAAAAAAATATATGAATGTATCGAGAAAAAGAGAGAATAGGATTTTATTCGTCTGTTAATAAATTTGTACGACTATTGGAAAGAAGACGTTGAGCTGTATTCGTAAATCGTTGAGAACTATGCCAAAAACCGTAGAAACCGTAGATGAGAAAGCCTAAAGAAAAGCAAAATGTGAACAATTTTATCATCAATCAATCGATTACCAGTGAACATCCAAACAACGAATCGTATCCATGTAATTGGTGATAGTTTTAAAATTAAATAGATGTTGATTAATACACTGAAGATAGGTACATAAGGTACGAATGGAGTCTAACAAGAGAAGAGAAGAAATGAAATATTGGCTTGTTCTTTTCTTTTTGATTGTACAAACTTGAAAATAGAGTGGTGATTTGTGAACTGGTAATCGTGCGAAGAGAACAATGAGAAGAATTTCAATGATAAAGAAGAGAATTAAAAATGAGATTGCAATCGGATTAGCACGTTTAATTTGGTCTATAGTGAAGATCTGAACTGCACATAGAAAACAACTGTTGATCACTAATTATTTTTGAATAAAATTAAATTCAATGAAATTATATTAATCAAACAGAAAATATCTACCTAAGCCAATGACTAAATGATAGGCTTTCTTAGCTGTATAACTTGTTGGACCATTCGTTTGATTAATGTTTTCTCCATCAGAATTTTCCGTAGGTTGATAACTAAAATTTCGTTTTCAAAATCGAAATTATTTCAATTGCAGACTATTTTTCATAATTACCGAAGAAATAGAATTGAAACTGAGACAAGTGAATAGGCGAGTAGTGTTCCAATGGACATCATTTCGACTAATGATTTCAAATCGAATAGTAATGCAATAAGAGCTAAATATTAAAAATTAATTTCAATTATTCTACAGAAAAAGAAAGAAAGATCGTTTGTCTATCTACCGGATAGAATTCCACCGATAAGTGTCGCAACTAACGGCGTTTGTAAACGTGGATGTATCCAGGCAATGAATCGAAAGATTAAACCATCCGATGCAATTGCATACAAAACACGTGGCAAAGGCAAAAGTGAGCCAAGTAATGAAGTAAATATTCCTGAAATAGCACCAATACCAATAATATATTTAAATGACGGCAATTGAGCATAAAGGAATGCTTCAGGTAGACCCGCATTTGGATCAATGAAAAAATATGGAACCTAAATAACACGATTCGTTTTTCGAAAATGAAAATTTCTCTTTCAAAATCTACCATTAATGTGAGAACAGCCGATACAAGACAATAGATAATCGAACAAAAAAATAAAGTAAAACCAATTGATATTGGAATGGCACGTTGAGGATCTCGAGTTTCTTCACCTGTTGCCGAGATAAGATCGAACCCAATAAAAGCATAGAAACAGGTCGCAGCACCTGCCAATGTACCTTCGACACCAAAAGGAAAGAATCCACCACGACCAACAGGCCCTGTAGCATTAACTGCCTGAAGAAAATATTTCGAGAGAAAAATAAAAAAAAACAAAGATTTTTCTTTTACTTCTGCGGGTGAAAGCTTCCAATTATGTAAATCTACTCTTGTAAAACCAATAACAACCACAAGTGCAACAACAATCAAATTAATCGTTGTTAGAACATTATTCATTACAGCTGATTCTTTGATGCCAATGATTAGTAGAGCTGAATTCGAAATTATGATTTAAAAAGGAATAATTCAATCGATAAACTTGTTTTTCTACCTGTTAGAATAAGGCAAATACCCATAGCGAATATATCAGCATAATTCGAGAATAATTTCGAATGAATAGGAAGATAAGTTATGAAAAATTTCTGCATGGAAAAATTGATTAATGAATCAAAATAAGCACTCAAAGCTCGAGCTGTACTCGCAGCTCCTAGTGAAATAAATCCATTTTCGTAAAAAAAATCAAACAAGCTCAAATTTCGTTTTTACCTATCACATATTCTAAGATCATATTCCAACCTAATCAAAAAATACAGCGAATTCAACAAAATTCATACAATCAACTTTTACCAACGATAAATGCCATCAGTTCTCCAACACTCACATATGTATACGTATATGCACTACCAGCACGTGGTGCCCGGGCTCCGAATTCAGCATAACAAAGACCAGCAAATACAGAAGCAATAGCGGCTACGATGAAACTAAGCACGACCGAGGGTCCAGCTGTATCATGAGCAACTTGGCCGGTTAAAATATAAGTGCCAGTACCGAGTGTTGAACCGATGCCTTCAAATCGAAATAAGAAAGAAAAAAACGATCGAAAATTGTTTCACTCGAATTACAAACCGAGAATAGTCAGATCAAAAATAGATAAACATCGTTTCAATTGAGATTCCTGTACCGTATTTGAATCATAAACTTTCTTTCGCGTTAGATCGTCATAGAATCTGTACAACCAACTAGCCATATCAAGAAACGAGTCGCGACTGTTTGACCGTGAAATAAATAAATCGAAAAAAATAACAATAATTAATCATGCCTACCTGAACCATCTAGAACTAAAGTCTAAAGATGTCGTTCTACGACATTTCGTTTTTAATTGGTTAAAAATTGAAAGGTTGTAGTAGAAAAAAATCATCTGCATTGCATTCATATTGAATGGCTCCTGTTAGTTCTCGTCATTTTTTTCAATCATCAAGTCGACGAGATCATCGTTCTCGTGATCGAGCACATCGCGATGATCGATATGATAAAACACGCAAACGACGAAGTCGATCTCGATCCGAGCCACGACATCGAGATGATTCGTCTCGAACGACGAAAAAATCACGACCAAACGAAACTGAACATGATTACGATGATTTAATCAAACAAGAAACTGATCCTGAGAAAAAATTTCGTTTAATATTAAAGAAACGAAATGCAGTTATCAAACGAACGCTATCGAAATCAGTGAGACGATTTGTTTGATGATTTGGAACATAAATTTTATCTGCGTTGTTTTGTTTTTATTATTATTTAGTTCGGTTTGAGTTCATCAGGTTTAACGAGATTAATGAATGACAAATGTGACGAAGAAATTCGACAGAATATTCTCTCAAAAACCAAGTAGAAATTGATTTAGAAAAAGAAAACTTCAGTTATGATTGATGTCTAGAACGAAACTGCCTCGAAAACAAACAAACGATTCTGAATCGATTCAAACATCACGTGTGATTACTGATGAAGTAAATCTCGATGACTGATCGTCAGTAATTTTCAATTAAAATATCAATTCTTTTAGGTACATTTTTGTGATCAAATCTCTCAATCAAACGACAACGAATATGACGAAGTAGCGATGATTTTCATGTGTGAACTATCTGTTTATTTCTTCTTTGATCTAGGCACCAAATAATGATTATTGTCAACATTTTGTCAATGCTGGTCAACGACCACAAAATTACATTCGTGATGCCGGTCTTCAAGACCGTTTCGAAGAATATCCTAAACTTCGTGAATTAATACGTTTAAAAGATGATTATATCAACAAGACAAGTTGTTTGCCCATGTACTTTCGTTGTGATATTCTAGCAAATAATTTCACATTATCATCACTTGAATGCGAATTCGATGTGATTCTAATTGAACCACCATTAGAAGAATACAAACGAACAAGTGGCATACATTTCGATCGATATGTGACATGGGATGAAGTGATGAAACTCGATGTCGAATCGATTGCAGCACAACGATCGTTTATCTTTCTCTGGTGTGGATCAGCCGATGGACTAGACCAAGGACGAGCAGTACGAATAAAAAACAAAATGAATACATCGAAAAGTTGTTGTTTTTCTTTTTGTTTGTAGTGTTTGAAAAAATGGGGCTTTCGACGATGTGAAGATATTTGTTGGATAAAAACAAATCGAAACGGTACGAGATCACCATTGACTCTTGAAAACGGTTCACTTTTTCAACGAACAAAAGTAGATTTCATTTGTTTTTGTTTTCTCTAAATAATAAAAGCTACGACGTATTATTCAAAGGAACATTGTCTAATGGGCATTCGTGGTACTGTTCGTCGTTCGGTTGATTCTGATTTTATACATGCCAATGTTGATATTGATTTAATCATAACTGAAGAACCCGAATGGAGTGATCCGACAAAACCGATTGAATTATTTCATATAATCGAACATTTTTGTTTGGGACGACGTCGTTTACATTTATTCGCACGAGATTCAACAATTAGACGTGGTTGGCTGTCAGTTGGCTCGGAAATTTCGACGTCGAACTTCGACAAACAAACATACAAATCCTATTTCGAAAAACCTCTACCAGCTCCTGATAATATAACCGAACGTATCGAACAACTTCGACCAAAATCTCCTCCACCCAAAGGCATGAAACCGACTGTTGGACCAGGTGGAATGCCAACAGCAACTCCAACAAATTCAAATCCCAATGCTCCATCGAATCAATCAACATTACCAACAAACACATCGTCGTCATCGATCAAAGATCTTCCACCATCGGTTCTTCTTCAAGATGGTCAACAAATCATTCGTTCGACAATTACAAGCAATCGACAACCAATATCACGAGCTATGCGTCCACATTGGAATCTCTATCCTGAGGATATACCTCCAAATGTCTATCCACCGATGATGCTCTCGCCAACACGGCATTCCTATTCGACATCTTATTCCGAAATGCAGCTACTGTCGGAATATGATTTTGCCATAGCCGGAGGCAATAGCAGTCAGAGTGATTATGATGCTTATTATGGGCATACAAATGTCGAACAACAACAAGATGAACGAAGTGGTTTTCGCAATTGAGTGTATACATATGTTCTTTTTTAAATACAAAAATAAATCCTTTTGTTATTTGTTGTTTAATTCGGCTTTTTTGTTTCTGTGAATAATAAATGAATTGTTCGCGACTTTGTACGACATCTATGAAAATGAAAAAAATAGATTTTAAAAGTTTTTTACGCGCTTGTTAATTACAGAGAATTTTAATTTCATAAATTACGGCATATTTGATCTATTTTCGTGTACAAACAACTGTTTCGAGAGGTTTTATCGATTTGTTTACCGCAAGATGGCGACTTTACATCGATGTGAATGAGTAGAACGAGTAGAAGTATATATAAAGACTTCACCACATGCATTTTCATCATAATCACATGTTATAGATTCCTGCGATTTTACTAAACAATTTTCAAGTTCAAAATGCTCCGTGTAATTAAACCATCAAGTGCTCAATCAAAAGCACGAAATATAATCATTATTGGCAAACGATTTCAACAATCGTCAAGCTCAAATTCTTCTCAACCACCTTCTCCTCCTCCTCCATCATCAAAATCCGTTCCACCTTCATCATCTGCTGAAGCGGGAGGTAATTCAACTGGCAAAGCTATTCTCTACGGTGTTGGACTTGGTCTCGGTGTAGCTCTTCTCTATGCCGAATATGACAATGGTTCATTTCGTCGTAAAGTTGAAAACACTCTTCCACTCAGTTCAACCATCTTAAGCGGTCTTGATAAAATTATCGATCCAATTTTTGGTCGTCACAAAAAACTAACAACAATCATCTCAGAAAAACTTCCCGATGTTTCACCTGTGACTGATCGTTTACCAGATAAAGAACAACTCCGTAAAGCAGGTCAACAAGTCAAAGATGCAGCCAATGCTGTTTACGATAGATTGCCTAGTCAAAAACAAATCGAAAAAGCTGGTGAACAAGCTAAAGATGCCGTCAATGATGCTTACGATCGATTACCCGAATACCAAAAAGTCAAAGGTGCAGTTACACATGCTGCTGATCAAGTATAATTCATTGTTTGTTTATTTATGAAGAGGAATAAAACGTTTTTTTCTTCTGTTGACAGGTTACAGATGCTGCACAAGCAGTTAAAGATGCTCTACCAGCTACAAAAGGTTATTCGGGTGAGCCAAATCGTCGTGGTAGTGAACCAGTCTTTTTAGAAGAACCTGGTGAAATTGCAGTACCACCACCACTTAAAAAGTAAACATCATCGAACGATTCAAATTGAATCATGACTTTTTTGTTTTTGTTTTCAGAAGATAAATTTTTTATTTACGCATATCGACGATCAAACAAGAGAATGATCTGACATTCTTTTTTGGGTCTTTCAAAACAGAATATTCTCGCCAGTTTTTTTTTAATATATAGACATATATTCAAGCAATTCAGTGTTATTTTCTTTATTTATTTTTTGTTTGTTCTCAGTTTATTGTTTCTTTTCGGAGATAAACGAATCAAATATATCGCTCGTATTCGATTGAGCATTTGCATATGGAAGAAAAATGTTCTTTTGTAACCATTGATGAATAACTTCGGCGATTTCTAAATTATTCTTTTCCAACATTAACATATGACCATTGCCGTAGATGCCAATATTTTCTAATCGAATTAATTCAACATTTGCACCTGCTTGTAATAAAAACTCGGCTGTACAATGATCGTAAACTGCATGATAAGAAGCTTGACCAATTTCAATTAAAATAGGTATATTCAAAAGATGAACAAGTTTACGAGCTGGTTCTTTTTGAAGTATACACGAACTTAAATTAAGATTTGTCGAAGGAATTTCTTCTATTAATAAATCTGATGACGAATTGACAGGTGGATCATAAGTTAAGAAAATGTCTGTTAAACCCCAAGAACGAGTAGATTTATTTGAGAAGACTTGATCTCGAAATGGCGGACCTGTAGGTTCAATTGCAACAATACCTTTGACAAGCTGTGGTCGAACATCAGCAATTAACCAATTAGGTGTAGCACCTTGTGAATGTGCTACTAAAACTGCAGGACCAATCTTATCTAGCAGAGCTGCACCGGCTTTTTGCAATGATGTTTGTCTGCTTTTTTTATCGGCAACGTATTGTACAGTCGACGCATAGAATGCATCGAAAACTGCATCACCCATTTGACCTTTTGTTGTTTTATTATCACCTGGCCATTGAGTATGTAGGCTAGCTTGTGGCCATAATTGATAAACATCAGTAGCTGTAAACTGTTTTTCAACACGTTCAGTTGTAAAACTTCTCAACGTAAGATTAACGTTTGGTGACAATGGAGATCGACCACGTGCAGGTTGATCAATCAGATAAACTTCGTATCCTTGTTCGACAAAGTAAGTTGCCCAGCCTTCTCGACCATCCGGAGTATTTAACCAGTTGGTTCCTGTCGTGCCTGCACCATGAATGAAAACCAATGGATATGCTTGTTGTTCAATTGAATTCGAACTTAAATGTTCGACATAGATTTGACCATTCATTACACGTTCACGCAGATTTTCATCATACGAATATTCCCCACCAACATAGAAATATTCACGATGAATCGTTCTATTTTGTTTTGGATTCGTGCAAAATATTTGGAGCAAAACGATGAGGATAAGTCGACCTGATGACATGATGCATGAAAATAGACTAGTCTCCGTTTTTCTCTTTGCTTATATATCTCGAGCATTCCCTAGGTACTATCATTTATTTACATAAACCTTTTTCTTATCACCGTGGAATAATTACAAATGATAATTTATTTCAGAGCACAATGACACGAAAAGTTTAAGCCGTCCTTTTCTTTGATTTGATTTCTGTAGCCAATATTTCCAATTGTGCTGTCAATTTTTCTAATGATCTATTCACTTTTTCAAGATCATCTTTAACTTGTTGCATATTATCGAATGATTTCGTCGAATCACTATGATATTCATTGATTTCTTCTCGATTTTCGCTCGTATTCGATTCAGATTTATTCATCACACTAAATCATCAAAATAATTAAGTTCGTCATTTGGTTTTGAAAACAAAACGAAACTCACGTTGCAGAATTTGCTTTTGCTGCTTTAACTTCAGCATGTGCATATTCATATGTTGATGCACCTTCGAATTCATACCAATCTTTTATCACATCGTTGCTTTTTGGAATGATTTCTTTGAAGAAAAACAAAATTCACTCAAAAAAAAAAGAATGAAAATCTTCGTTTTTCTTTACTAAAAACTTTTGCTCGACGATCCGATGATTTTTTCAAACAAAGACGTCGAAGTGTATAAACGGTTGTACGCAATAATTGATAGATATCATAGAGAAAACTAAATGGTGGAAAAAATGGCGAACGAAAATAATATTCTCGTGTGAAAAAATATTGTTGTGAATGCCAGATATTTTTCGTATCATCATAGACTTGATCAAATCATTTACTAATTACGTATATAAAAAGAAAAAAGATTCCAATTTTTAAAATATGAATTCCAAAGATTCATACCTGAACATTGCAATTAGAAGATTGGTTAATAAAATATTCACGAAAAGCATGTGAACAGCAAGTAACACCTGTGTTGAAATCGACCAACCTGCATCTGGAGCTTCTATAATCACAAAAAAAAAGAAATTCGCTGTGTAAATATTGTCTTTCTCGTGAAAAAAAACGGCGACTTTACTATCAAGATCTGCTAATTCATCACCAGTTTCTCCATACATAAGATAATAAACTGGATAGGCTATTTGTCGAAAAATACTTCGTCCATTGAACGACGTATCTATATCTGTGAATATATCCGGATTCGCATAGTAAACCATCGAACGTGATGAAACACCATAACCCGTCATTACAATGGCAATAATACACATGAAAAATAGCAAATCTTTTAACTAGAAACCGAATGATTTCAATAGTTTCATGTCGTACAAACAAAGTTTAATTACCATTTTCCCGATAGCTACGAGATGTGGCCCAAGAAATGGTATGATAACAATAAAATATAAACATCTCAACCACCAAATTTCCAAATCAAGTGCCATAACAACTCTAAAATGATTTTCATTTTTCAAATTGTTTTTCTCTTCGAAGTTTTTACTCACCTCGCCGCAGTAAATTCCGTTGGAGTATCTGCATATGTAAATCGTAAAACTAATCCAATATAAAACAGCACAAATGCCAAAAGTGTCATTAATTTAAATAAATTCGTAAAATAACTTTGAAATTTGCCTGCTAACTTCACATTATCCAAACTAACGAACTGAAAACAGATATATTCATGTATTTCAATAGAATCTAATCAATTCTCTTACACTATTAATTTCTTCGATTAACATCAATGAAACTAAAATAATAATAGCGATTTCCGTCCAATGAATCGATGGTGTTTTCTCAGTTGCTGGTTGAAATTGAAACAGAAGTACATAGGAAAAAAGTAGAAGAAAAACTGCGTAAGTTGTCTAAACAGAAGAACAATTCGAATTTATTATCATCATCAAATCAAATTGAATGTAATTACCCATTGATAGCAATATTTAATGCGTGGTGCTTGATGGAAGTTTTTAAAACGATTCATATAATTATCAATCGAACGGACGTTTGTAAAACGAGGATATTCAAGTGGATATGGATCAGAATAATTGATTCCATAGGATTGACAACTAGAGAAGTTTTTTTTTTTAAATAAATCAATTAGAAAATGACTTTCAATTTCAACTACATACAATTCAGTCAAAGGTTCATCTTTAGGTCCCTACGAAAAGAGAGAGAAAACAAACATGATTATTGTTATTAAAAGTCAAATTTCGCAAGACGAACCTGTGCACCCTTTCGATAGCTGACAAGAAACGGTGCAAAAAATCCAAATGTCAAAAAGCATATTGTCAATAGGACTTCATTTGTCGTTCCTAAATCTTCGGAATAAATCTTATCGTACCAGATATTATCCATAGCTTGCACACAGCATGGTCTCGCTATGAACATTTTATCTTTTGCATCTGCTGCAACCTAAATCAACAGAACTCAAGTTACAAAAAAAAGAATCTATTTTTTTTTGGTTCGTCATCAAACTTGAAGACAAGTAACATATCCAAATAATTCAATACGTTGTAAGACGATTTGACAGGCTTGATTTGCATCATTCTTTTCACATTGATTTATGCATTCAATAGCATATTGTTGAAAATATTCAGCACTTTTCAAATAACTCTCTTTCAATTCGCCATGTATTGCTTTCTTATGGTATTCCTTGAGAATTTTAGTTGCAATTAGAGCTGCACACATTCGATATTTCATATAGCAGAGAAAGACTTGTGCCATTTCAATTCGATTCATTAAAATAGCCCAAAGAAACAGATCACGCATAACATAATCTCGCATTAATTGTTGATTTTCTCGATCATTTGAATCATCTGGCAAATCAATAAGATGGACATTGATCTGAGTCATTGTTTCCCGATGATTTCGTTCGTCTAAACCCCATAAGTATCGATAACGTTTTTCGTCTTCTTGTGTATTGAAATATAATTTATGCATATAACCGCCGGTTATACGCGAAAGTACATCATTTAATGCATCAACTGTATCGATATGTTTGCCAATAACATCATGATCCGATTGAATAAAATTATCCAATTCAGCTTTATCACAATTCTAAAATTGAATAAGATTTCAATAGGAAATATACGTTTATTATGAACACAATCGAACTTTTATGATCAAATCGGCTGAATATAAATTCTGAAGAAATTTTCGATAACGTAGTTGTCCTTTGAAAAATTCACCGTCCGGAAAGAAGATCTCACATGGATCGATGCCTAATTTTATAAATTCATAAATAAAATTCGGTAGATTATTTGTCAACGCGTGAAGAAACGCTTGTTCCTTATTCTAACGGAAAACAAAAAAATAATAAACTCATTCGATATGCGTATTTTTATCTTACAAGAATATTATCTAACGAATTCTGCAGAATTAATTCTTTAGCAACATCAACACAATCCCAATCCATAGCTAATTGTAACAATTGTGATCGTTGTGCATTTTGATCTTTTTTATTCACAATTTGATTTGAATTCATTTGTCGTTGTTTATCTTTTTCGCCCATCGGTGGTTTAACACTTTGTTGTTTTCGTTCCATAGTTTCATTTTGAGAATTTTCTTTTCGTTTAAAATATTCTTGTCGAGCTAAACACATAATTACGTATAATAATTTACTTAGAAAACAAATTCAACAAGTAGATATACACATACATTTACAAATACTTCGAAAGATAACTTCCGATAGATTGTTATTGTCGGAATTGAGATTAAAAATTGTTATACCCGATCGAACCATCGGCTGTAGACAGTACATAACATGATATTTAGCAACTTCGATTTTTTTCGAACGTTCATTTGCTTTCTTTCGATTTTCATCTTGTGATATAATTGCGTCGAGATCTTTCGTAAGTTGATCGTTATATTCAGCAAATATTTGTTCAAGACTAAGTAATCAATTTTGAATTTAACTTTTCTAAGCAAATCAATAACTTACGCTCGACGAGAATTATCTAATTTAACTTGAATTGAATAGAAACTAGAGAATGATATCAAGAATCTTTCTGTTGTTTTATTTTGTTTTTTCAATATTTTACTCGTGTTTTTTTCCATCGTTGACTAATACCGGAAGAGTTGTTATTGGTTCGACAGCATCAATTTCATTTATATCATAAACTTCTTGAGATTCTGCACTTGGATCATCGAATTTTTTCGTATACATCAACCAACGTTTGAAAAAATCTGCAACACGTCCACTTCCCTATTGATTAAGAAAATTAGGTTTTTTTTATTAAATATTCATATTATCTTACATCAATGAGTACAACAGGAATATTTGCACGTAAATCATAATATATATTAGCTATTGTATCTCGACCACCTTCGACAACCATTGTTACGACAGGAACTGAAAATCAGAAGAAGAAAATTTCTAAAACATTCGTTTTGCTTTTGTTTTTACTAGGAAAATCATTTTCGTCTTGTAATTTAGCTAAATGTGAACATAATCTTGTTCGATAATCACCAATATCATAATGTCTCATTCGTCCATCATCAAGCATGAGATAATGACTATGATTTAATTCCAAATCTCGTTGTCCACTTTCACGTTTTTTCATAACATCATGTTGTTCTTGCAAACTCAATCGAGTCTTTGCTTCGTGTGCCTGTTTTGGACTGGTTAATTTCTCCACATCTTTGACACTTCCCCATTTGCAAAGTCCAATGGCTGTTATCGCTTTCTTAGGATTAGTTAATTTACTTTTATGAATCGCTTGTCCAACTAATTGAACAATACCGACATTGTAACCATTCGTTAGAATCCAAGCATCTATATTGTACATTCAGAGAATTAGAATTTCAAAAAAAATGAAAAACTGTCCGTCTACCGGATTTCAGTGCAACATTAATAATTCCATTGATAAAATTTGTTTCAACACGATCACTTAATGTAAAATATTTTGCACCACCAATAATCGACATAATCAATCGTGGTTGAGATAATTTCCAAACATTAGTAAGAATTTTTTCTACTTTAACTACGTGCGTATCCAACGCAAGTCGAGTAAACTAGAAACGTCATTCTTCTCCGACTTATTTATTTTTTTGTTGTTGACACTTACCCAAGCTGAATTCGGTAATTTTCCATGTTCAGGATTCAATCTAACACATGTATTATGTTGCATATCCCATTTTTCATCAGTTTTTGCTTGATCTTTCGAATGATCATGCGATGAAGGTCGATTACAGACACAAAGATCTGTATCATCGCTATTCGGTACGAATTTGACACAAACTCGATAGACAATATTCAATTCATTGAAAATTTCTTCGGCATTCGGTTCACGATTGAACTAAAAAATAAATAAAACAATAAAATCATTGATTTATCAGTCTTTTTTTACCGAGTTGCTTTTGGCTGATTGAATTTTATTCATTTTCTTTTCCAAATAGTCTCAAAATACAAATTCTCCCGTTTTTATATGCATGTATTTGCGTGACTCTCTATTTAGTAACCTAGTATCACAATTCTTTGTCGTCGTTGCTATGTATAACCGTCAAGAAAAAGTCTCCGTCAACAGAGTGAAGACGTAGCGGAATGATATGAAAAAAAAGAGAGAAAGGAAAAGAAAAAGAAAAAAAAAGCTTCTTATTTTACGTTGTTTTTTATAATTCTGCGGACGAAGGAAGGCCACGGTTTTGTTTTACTTCCACAAAATGACTGATTTAGAAACCAAGTAAGAAAGCGGAGAGAAAAATCTGATTATAAATTCTTGATTACTTAGTAAAGACAAACAAAAACAACTCTGGCAAGAATTTAAAATTGATGTTCAACTTGAAGCATTCGGATTTCCTGATAATAAAATCTACGGAACAATACAAATCATTCCAGAATCATCGAGACAATTGATAGATCATTTTCTCGTAATTATTTTATACGAAATAATTTGAATTCATTCGATGCTTTGTTTTCAGTTAGTTATCAATAAAAAACAACGAATTAAAATTGAATCGTATTACACATCTTTGTCTGCATCAGGCTTCAATCCAAATCGTGGAAAACAATCGATTTATATCGAAGCTAAACCAAAGGATTCATCAGGATGTATGTCAACCAAATTATCGAAACAATGCGTATGTTATTGTATATTTGTTCTTTTAAATTTAATCTTTCGTTGTACTTTGATTAGAATTTTTATTTTACCGGTGAAATTTACGCCTTGAATCCAACGATCAGTTTTAAATATGTTGACAAAATAATTATATTAGTAATTAAATGGTGTCATATCGGTGATGATAATGCACAGAAATATACTTTAATTTTAAATGATATGGAAATAAAACATGTAAGTTTCAAGAGCATAAAATAAATTATTTGTATAATTGATTTAGATTCGACAAAAATTCATTCGAGATATGTTCGAAGTGAATATCAAGAAGTTTATACCAGGAAGCAAACATACATTTCAATTAGTAGCAAAATTAAAAAGTAGAATTTACAAATCTTCAAAAACTAAAATCATTTTATTGAGAATAGACGGCAAAGAAACATATCGATCTGATTTAATGGAATTCATCGTTCCAGATTTAACATCGAACAGTGAAGAAGAAGAAGAAGAAGAAGAAGTTGAATGTATCACAGTATCAAATGATCTACCACCACGTGATCTGCCAGGTAGAAAGAATTGTTTACACTAATGAATTGATTAATGTTTCTCTTTAGCTTATATTGCATCGAAAGAAGATAAAGTTCAAGAAGATGTTATTCTACAAGAAAAACAAAAAATTCAAATTGTTCAACGAAAAGCCAAAGCTCCAAAGAAACATCGTACTTGTTGTAATAATGCACCACACGATCGATTTCCCGGTTTTGATCATTATTTTCAATTGGCGTCATCAGATGACAGTGATGATGATGATGATGATGATGATGAGGATGTGATTGTAAATTCTACAACATAAATGTTTTGTAATAAAGAAAAAAGCGAAAAACATGACTCAACATTTGTTAATCTCAAGGATTAGGTTCTTTTTTTTTCTGTGTTATTTCGATCTTGCTTTGAATAACAAGAAAATATCACAATCAATCGTGATGATTAAGACACCGCCATCATCACCACAACGACAACGACGACGAAATGTTCGTCGATCGATGATGATGCTGTTGAGTTTTATTGCATGTTTATTAATTACTGGCACATTCATAACTTTGTTTATTATCCATTTTTTTCGATATCAAATAACTCTCACTACAATTTTACCATATCCAAATTTTCTGTGTCATCAAAATCGTTCGTGCGGCTGTCCGAATATAGGGAATAGAAACAATATTAATTCGAAAATTGTCGGTGGCGAAGATGCGTCACCTTATATGTATCCGTGGCTCGTTGGTTTAACAGATCGACATCGTCTCGAGCCATTCTGTGCAGGATTTATAATTTCATCAAAATACATTCTCACAGCTGCACATTGTTTAGTCAATCGATACTCTGATCGAGTTCAAATTCTTGCTCGCACTCATGATTTACGAGATTTTCACGGTGATCGACATGATATCGATCATTGGATTATTCATCCACAATATCGACTCAATGATAGTACACATTTAAATGACATAGCTTTGATTAGAATTCAAACATCATTTGCCAATGATTTGCAGCCATGTTGTCTGCCAAGTACAACTTCGAGTACCTATCCTCAGGCCAAAACTCAAGCAATCGTCAGTGGTTGGGGTCGAGCTCATCCTCAATCAATTCATCGAACGTCATCCGTTCTTCAACATGTCGTTTTACCTATCGTCGATGCGAAGAACATCAAATGTCATCAATCAATATTCGATTCATCACGACAAATCTGTGCTGGTTACGATCGTCTTTCGATCGATGCTTGTTCAGGTGATAGTGGTGCACCATTGCTTATTGTCGAACATGAATCTCCAGACAATGGTTATTTCATTGCTGCCGGTATTGTCAGTTACGGAAATACACAATGTGATTCATCGTTATCTTCCGGTGTTTACACGCGCATTAGTTCGTATCTCGATTGGATTCGAGCTGAAATGAAAAAATAATATTGACTCGATTTTAATTGTATTTTTCTAGTTGCGACACTTGACAAGAAAAGAACAATTTATTTATATACGTAATTTGTAAACAAAAAATAATAATAAAAAAAAGAGAGAGAGAAAGAGAAAGAGAGAAAATATTTTCTTTTATTCGATAGTTCATTGAAAAAAAAAGTACAAGCACATATACACATATATTCACTGGTAAACGTTCGGTTGTTATTTTCTATCGAATAGAGAGTTGGCCAAGAAAAAAGAAAGACAATCTGACACAGACGAAAAGAAAAACAATCGAATCTATTTTCTTTTAATTCGTTGGCATATTTTCATTGGCATATTCGAGAATTTTTAAGTCATATTTTGCACGCAAAGTTGCTTTTAATTCTTCCATATGTCGAATAGGTTTCGATTGACCAACAGTCAATATCCATGGATGAAGAAGAATTTCATCGGCACGCATTCGTTTTTGTCGATCGACGATTAACAAACGATCGATCAGATCTTTCGCACCTGAACATAACAAAATTTCTCTTTCATTTATTCAAAAAAAACGGCTTTTTTGTGTTACTCGATGAAACCGTATGCCAATGTTCAGATTCATAATTATATCTGCCTCGTTGAATCATTTGAAATAATTCCTCTTGATTTCTATCCGATGTTTTAAATGGTGGATAACCACACAGAAGAATATATAAAATGACTCCCGTTGCCCAACAATCAACTTCAAGTCCATACCCTAGATTTGACAGAATTTGACAATAAAAACAAAACAAAATAACTCGTAATTACCAGCTTCCGCTAGAATTTCCGGTGCAACATATCTAAATAAAAGAACGTACGTTTTTTTTATTGATTATAAACTACGATCGATTACGTTGGTGTGCCACAAACAGTCTTTATCGATCCATTGACTTGCATAGCTAAACCAAAGTCGGTTAATTTAATCGTTATTCGTCCGTCTTTTCGTTGCATAACTAATAAATTCTCGGGTTTTAAGTCTCGATGAACAATTTTCTTTGCATGTAAATAAAAAATAGCTTCAGCGATATCTTTAATCATTAATGATGATGAAATTTCATCGAATCGTCGATGTTTAGTTATATAATCAAATAGATCTCCACCTTTGATCAATTCCATAATTAAATAGATTTCATCCGGTGTCTCATAATCTTCGAATAGACGAATTATATTCGGATGATTACACATGTACATAATGTTGATTTCATGATCGAGCATGTATTCTTTGCCTTTCATTTTTGATTTATCAATGATTTTCACGGCTACTTCACGATTGTGTTCACGAGATTTCGAACGGCGAACAATAGCAAAATTACCATCGCCCATTTTCTTACCGAATTCATATTTGTCCGTGACAATCGACGGTGATGGATGCTAAATAAAAAACGAAATAAATTATAAGAAAAACAAATCTGTTTTTTTTTACGAGAATTGTCGAACGTTTTTTTATTATAAATTGTTTTTGTACTGGTGTTTCGATTGAAACTGGTTTATTAAGTGCTAAGAGAATGTAAAATAGATTTCAATTGACTTGAATAGAATGAGAAAATACCTGGCGGTGGTTCGACTTTTGTCTTATTCGCATCGTCATGATGAGTATCAAATAATAGCTGTTCGAATTTCGGTACAGATGTAATTGGTAATAGTGCATGATGATCTTTTTTCAGTAATAATCTCTTTCGACGTTCGTCTTCTTCTCTCAGACGTTGTCGTTCTCTTTCTCGTTGTTGTTCAACAGCTGTAATCGACACTGGTTTTAAGATTTCTTTATAGAAAAGAATAAAAAAATAATAATAGATTTTCATGATTTTTCAATCGAGATTTAGATATACTTCTAATCTTTCGATTAACTTGATCGGTTGGCGTTGCTGTATGTTCTGAAATTGCTTCATTGACTTTAACTTGCATCGCTTCACCATCACGAACGGAAAGCATTTCTTCGTCATCGAGAAAGCCACTATCACGTATATTAACAGTTTTTTTCACATCAACACTGATAGGTATCGGTGCTGTTGGTTGAGTTGAGGGTGTATCTCGATCATCGGTAGACATAAGTGTCTGTTTGACATGATTTCGACGGTAGACTGAATGTTGAGAATCATTTAGAATTTCGAGACTAATTTCTTGTAAATCATTGACGGGAATATCGTTTGTATTTGTTGATGCAATGAAAACCTCATCTAATTAATTTTTTCTTTCAAAAAATAAACATGTAAATTGAAATATATTTTCTACCGTCACGAAAGAAATCGTTGATACCATTCACTTGTCGACCTTTGAGTGTATACAAACGTTTAATTTTATCATTGCGATGTTTTTGAAATCCGAATGCTTCAGATATATCCGATAGAAGTTGTTCGAATGTTTGAGCTGTTCGTCGATTCAATAGAATTGTTATTGTTTTATGTGGCTTTTCATTTCCTTGTTTAATGATTGTTATCGTACGTGGTTTATTGTGTAGATTTTCAAGGCCATATTTATTATGTTTAAAATTCGTTCGTCTCGGTTGAGCAAGTGAATTTGTTGCTGCTGTTGAAATCGATTGAAAAATAAGTTGATTTGGTTGATAACGATTTTGTTTCGTTACAGATATCGTTGGTAAATGACGAACATTAACTTTATTGGTTGAATGATATTCATGCAATGGTTGACGAACTAAAAAAGAATTGTTAATAATTAATCATGTTTATTTCCTTGACAAATCAACATCTTTCTCTTTCTTTTGCCCACATCATTTCACGAAGTTTACTTGTCATTTCGTTGAAATATTTCGAAAGTTTACTACTAACGTGTTTCGATAGACATTAAACTTCAATTCGTATGTTTTCAATTACTTGACTTACCCGACCATTCAAGTGAATGGTATACATTGAAGTTGAACACTTTAGGTGTTAAGAACATATTCCAAATATGTCAGCAAGAAAATCAATAAGGAATAAGAAAGTCAGAGTCTCTTAAAATAAAATCTGGTGATGATTGGATTTCAAGAGTAGTGCTTCATTTGTTTTCCTTTTGCTTTACTTAACAACTGTTCTCTCCGTCGTTGATTATTTGGCACGATATTATTTTATATATTTTTTTTTCTTCTCTCCTCTCTTCTCTTTCTTCCTTTATTTCTTTCGTCATCTTATTTTTTTCTAATCTCGATCGTTATATTCGCGCTCCCTCTCTCTCTCTCCCTCTCTGTTTCTCGCTTGCTTTGTTTATTAGTTAGTATTTAATCATTGTCATAGCGTATTGTTCTGCTAGAGGAGATCATTAGATTCGTAAAGGAAAGAAGAAGAAGAAAAAAAATCATTTGATTTTTTTCTGGAATGTATGCAGACTCGATAAATTTCTAATTTCTTTTTTCCTCTTCTTTTCTTTTTCTTCTTATCGGGTATTTGTTGATTTTGTAAGATATAATCAGAATAATAATTAAAAATAAAATAAAAAAACTTGTAGGCAGACTGAAGTCATGCATGGATACGAAATGAAATCCTACTTGTTTATGATTTCAAGTAGATTTTAATTGAGGTAAGTAACAGCTAAGGCGAAAAAAAGAAATCACAAAAGAGAAAGTTTGCCTCTTGTTTAAGTACAAATAGATCGCTAACATTCATTTCCTTGAATAAGCAAAAAACACATATAATTACATACGAGTACCGAGATTGAATGTTACATGTGGTTGTACTTCAACTGGATAATGAAGTTTACGAAATGGTTCAAACGATGCACAAACATATGAACCTCCATCTTTTAAAATACTGATATCAGTAATTTCCGAACCATGATCAGGAGTAAATAAACGACGTACACCATAGGGTAAATCGATACTACTCGAAAGATCTTGTAATAAATGTCGAAGATTCATATATTGTTGAGGTGAAATTGTTAATTTCTTGCCGGTAAAATATTGATCACCATTACGAAAGAATGTTAACTTTCGTAGAACGGTACGACGAGTGGATTTCGACTGTAGAATCTTCGATGTTGAATTGTGTGACCATGAAGATTGTACGGAAAGAACATCTGTCATTTGGAACGTTTAAATTTGAGAACAAATTAACATATTATGTAAACGTGCGACAATGGGCAGCTAAATCAAAGGGCGATCGAATTTAAAGTAGGATAAGTGTTCACGTGCAGTTACTATGACAATAGACAAAAGAAAACTATTGTTTTTTTTTCAGAACGACATCTTTAAATAAAAATAGGACGAATTGAAATCCATTCTTCGACCAACTAGGTCAAAATAACAATTTGTATTTGTACGTTTATTTGTCTAAAATTTTCGAACGCAAAAAGAAAGCAAAACGAAAGCCGTATATATATTAATAAATCAGTATTTTTCTAACATTAAATTGAAATGATTTGTCTGATTTTGTTTAGTCTTCTCTTGCTTTTGTGGAAGAGCTAGCTAAACAGTGCATGTCATACACGATTAAATAGGTTAAAAATTATAATTTCAACTACAAAAGCATTTATGATTCTATAGATGTTCAAATAACTTTGATGTCGGCATACTTTTTGTTTTTTGACCCGTATAATTATCAATATTATTCGATGTAATTATACAACGAGGTGTTGCTTTTTTCAGACTTAGCCTATATAAATTAGTTAGAGACTTATTTCTTTTATTGAAACAATGAACTTTTTGTTTTGCTGTAGATCGACTCTCCGAATATCCCTAGTCGAACTTCTTTTGGCATGCGCATGAGAAACTCCAGCGCTATGGACACATCTTGAGGTCTGTGCAGGTCAAGAAATTCAA
>ERZ778023.2345-NODE-2345-length-23600-cov-6.696963_pt1 | contig 23600 bp, 3 predicted proteins | sample MGYA00375753_ERZ778023 | MGnify/ENA primary metagenome ERZ778023 (study PRJEB29350, sample SAMN05389822) | bioreactor metagenome | isolation source: Ammonium sulfate bioreactor | place: South Africa: University of Cape Town | collected 2014-04-04 ... | reverse complement strand
CCGCCGCTGGCTTCATGGTCACGGTGCGCTGCGCGGCTTTCTGCGGCGCCATACCGTGCTGGTGCAGGATCGCATCGCGCGGGCCGTCCATCACCACCTTGCCGTTTTCCAGCACGATGATGCGGTCGACCAGGTCCAGGATCGGCAGGCGATGCGTCGCCACGACCAGCGTCCGGCGTTTACCCAGCCATTTGTGAAGATGCTGAATAAACTGCTTCTCGCTCATTTCGTCCAGCCAGGCCGTAGGCTCATCCAGCAGCAGGATAGTCGGCGAGGTAATCAGGGCTCGCGCCAGCAGCAGCGCCTGACGCTGTCCGCCGGAGAGGCCAGCCCCGCCCTCGTTGATGATGTAGTTCAGCCCCATTTTCTGCTTGCGCACAAACTCCAGCGCGCCGCTGTTGACCAGCGCCTGATGAATCTCATCGTCGGTGGCTAACGGGTTCCCCATCAGGATGTTGTCCCGCACGGAGCCAAAGAACAGCCGGGCCTGCTGGCTGAGCAGCTGCATGTCGCGGCGCAGGTCGGCCGGGTCCAGATGATTGAGGGCGATATCGTCGAGCAGGATGCTGCCCTGCTGCGGCTCCTGCATGCCCGCCAGCAGCTGCAGCAGCGTGCTTTTACCGGAGCCGTTGCGCCCAAGCACCGCCACGCGCTCTCCGGCGCGGATCTGCAGCTTGCCGATATTGAGCACGGTGAGTTTTTCTTCCTCGTCGTAATAAAACCCGACGTCCTCAAGCGCATAGTCGCCGCGCAGGTGGGCTTTATGCACCTTCTTGCCGTGCTGCGGATCGTCAATCGGGCGCTGCATCAGGTCGTCCAGCCCCTTGCGGGCCACTTTTGCCGACTGCCAGCGCGACAGCACGCCTGAGATCTGCGACAGCGGCGCGATGGTGCGCGACGCCAGAATCGAGGTTCCCACCAGCGCACCGGTAGTCATGTCGCCGCTGATGACCAGGTAACAGCCCACCAGCAGCACCACCGCGTAGACGATGGACTGCACCTCCTGAGTCCAGGTCAGCAGTAACCCCGTCAGCCAGCGCTGCTTCATGCCGACGCTGGCGGCAACGTCGTTGGTGTTATTCCACTGGTTCTGGAAACGCTGCTCGGCGCGCATCAGCTTGATGTCTTCAATGCCCTGCACCGCTTCCACCAGCGTGGCGTTACGGATGGCGGATTCACGCATCCCTTCGCTGGAGAGTTTCCCCAGCGGGCGCTGCACCAGCAGGCCGGGGATGAGCAGCAGCGGCACGGCGAGCAGGACCACCAGCACCAGCGGCCCGCCAATCATCCACAGAATAAAGACGAACAGCAGGAAGAACGGCAGGTCGGAAATCGCCGCAATGGTGGTCGAGGTAATGAGCTCGCGCACCGACTCCAGCTCGCGGATCTGGGCGATAAAGGATCCGGTTGATTTGGAGCGCGCGCCGTTTTTAATCCGCAGCGCGTGGGCAAACACGCGTTCAGAGATGCGCAGGTCGGCGCGTTTCCCCACCACGTCAGAAATATGCACGCGCAGCATGCGCATGATGAATTCGAACACGATGGCGATCATCACGCCGCCAAACAGCACCCACAGCGTGGCTTCCGACTGCGATGGCACCACCCTGTCGTACACCTGCATGGAGAAGACCATGCCGGAGAGCGCCAGCACGTTGGCCACCAGCGCCACCAGCATAATGTCGCTATAGCGTCGCCAGTCCTTCAGCGCCAGCTGCCAGAACCAGTTTTTCTCATAGGGTTTGATGTAGTCGTCCACGCGGGCATCCGGCGTGGATTCGAGCGGGCGCAACACCATCAGCCCCTTTAACCGCGCCCCGAGTTCGTCACGCGTCAGCGTCGTCTCCAGCCCCGCGTCGCCGCTAAACTGCAGGCTGACGTTGCCTTCGCTGTCCATGCGGTTAATGACCGCGATTTGTCCGCCGGTGAATTCCGCCAGCAGCGGCAGGCGCCACGGATCGAGGGATACCGCTTCAGCCGCCACCATACGCATCCCCAGCCCAAGCTGGCGCGCCATCTCCTCCAGCACCAGCTGGCGCGGAGACTGGCTTTCATGGTTAATCGTGACCCGAACATGCTCCGCCGAAAAGTCCAGCCGGTAGTGTTTCGCGATGATGAGCATGCCCTGCAGCCAGGGTTCGTACTGTGGATGTGTCTTCATAATGCTACGTCCTGTCCAGAGCGGTAATTTCGCACTGAAATGATACCTTTACGGAATGATTAAAAATCGAACGCTTTCTAAACGAGCCCGCAAAATAATCATGTGAAATATAGGGTTATGGCTATTCATGTAAAGAAACGCAAAAGGCCGCGGGGATCGCTCCCCGCGGCGTTGTTTTACGCAATTAACAGCTGATGGTTCGCCAGCAGCGTCGCCAGATCCGTCTGCACGCCGTTCAGGGTCACCAGCGTGGTTGGCGAGAACTGACCGCCGGTACCGTCCAGGTCAACCTGGATCTCGGTATTGCTGCCGTTCTGCACCACGCGGATATAATCGCTGATATTGCCCGCGCTGCTGTCCAGGGTGGCGACGCCGTTCACGTAGCTCGCCGAGCCCGTGCCGGTATAGCCGCTGCCGGAGAGCAGATCGCGCAGATCAATGCGATCCGTGTCCGCGGTCCCTTCCCAGGTGCCGATCGTAAAGCCGTTCACCACGTCGTGGCCGTTACCGCCCGTTGCATCCGAGGCGTTGATCAGCTTGTAGAGCAACGTATCGTGACCGCCGCTGCCGATGTTGAAGGTGTCGTTCCCGCCGCGGCCTTCGAACTGGTTATCACCGCTGTTGCCGGTAATGACATCGTCGAAGTCCGAGCCGTTGATCCCCTCAATGTTGAGCAGTCGTGACGTTCCGAACCCGGTGTCCTGCGCGGTAGAAAGGCGCAAATCAACGGTCACGCCGGAGGTCGCATTGCGGTAATCCACCACGTCCATCCCGCCGGTGTTGCTCCAGGTGTCGTAGTCGGAATGGGTATTCCAGCCGCCGGAGCCGTTGTAGGTATAGGTGCCGTTCTCTGCGATAAAGGTGTCGTTATACCCGGTCCCGGTGATGGTCCCGCTGTGTCCGCCGGTGGCGGCTTCGGCCGTCAGGACGTAGCCCTCTTTGCCGTTGCCCGCCTCCAGACCGCTCCAGGTGACGTTATCCGACACGCCGTTGGTGATCTTCAGGATTTCGGCCGAATAGGTTTCATTCGGATCCAGACCGTAGAAGCTCACCAGCGCAGAGGTATCGTTCGACCCGATACCTGACTGGGCGTTGATGATCTGCGAGGCCACCAGCACGCCCGCGGCGTTGTACAGATTAACCGTGTTGCCGTAGTAGGCGTTGATGCCCTCGCTGTCGACAATGTGCAGGTGCATCGCGGTGCCGTCAGCAATGGTTTTGCTGTTTTGCACCAGCACCACCTTGCCGTTCTGCTGAGAGACCAGCAGATCCTGCGCACCGTCCCAGTTGTAGTCCACCGCCGCCACGCCGGTCGCGTAGGCAATTCCGGACGCCAGCTGGCTGGAGGTCCAGGTGGAACCGTAACCGTTGTTGGTGAACAGGGTCGCCGTCTGCGAGCCGCCGTAGGTGCTGAGCTTGATGATGTCCATCTGCCCGTCACCGTTCCAGTCCACCGCCACCGACAGATACCCCGCCGTGGCGTTAGAGGCTTCCACCGCGCTCTTGGTGGCAGAGAGCTTCCCGGTACCGTCGTTGTAGTAGATCACCCCGCCGTTGTTGTTGTAGCTGCTGCCCAGGTACAGATCCATGTAGCCATCGCCGTTGAAGTCCGCCCACGTCATGGACGCCGCCGTGGTGGTATTCGAGGCGTTTGCCACAAACACGTTGGTCAGGTTCTGACCGATAGAGAGCGTGCCGTTACCGTTGTTGTTGATCACGGTTAACGAGTACGCGCCGCTGCGGTTGGTGTGCTGAACGATATCCACCGTGCCGTCGTTGTTCAGGTCGACGCCGGAGATTTCACGCCCGGAATCGAACTGGCCGTAGAAACCGCCTTCGCCACCGGTGCCGTCCGGCGACAGAACGCCGTTGTTGTTCACCAGGTAGGTCAGTGAGTCCATGCCGGCATCACCGTACGCCAGATCCAGATAGCCATCGCCGGTTTTGTCGTAGGCAATCACGCCGCCGTACCAGATGGTGGTGCCCATCGCCAGCTGGCTGGCGTTATAGGTGCTGCCATCGTAGGTCCACATCACCTGCGTTGACCCGGCGTAGGTATTTTCCGTCGCGAAGATATCCTGCGTGCCGTTACGGTCAAAGTCGGCGGCGGTCTGGCTCACCACGTAATAGCCGCGGGTGTTGGTCAGCGCATTTCCGGCATAGGTCGAGCTATCGCTGCTGGAGTATGACTGGCCGTTAGCAATGATATTCCACAGACCGCTGCTGTTCATGCCGAGGGTCATGGTGGAGTTGTTGCTGTTCCCCGCCGTGGTTGCCCAGTCGGTATTCACCGAGGTGGTATCAATCACCAGGCTGCCGGTCGCCGTACCGGTGGTATTACCGTTCCCCGCGCTGCTCTTCACCTGCGCCGTCACGCTGTAGCTCGACACGCTCAGCGCATCGCCGTCCGGGATCTGCAGATACCAGGTGTTGTGATCCGGATCGACCACCACCGCACCGCCGGTCTGGGAGGTGTAGGTTTTTCCGTTTACCGTTACCACCAGGTATTCACCGTTCACCAGGTCAGCGGAGACGGTACCGCTGACGATCGGCGTGGTGTCCGACGTGGTCTGCGCGGTAATCGCCGCCGTGGTGGTCGGGATGCTGGTATCAACGTTCAGCACAAAGCCGTCGGATTCCGTGTAGTTACCGGCCCTGTCGGTGACGCGCACAATGTAGGTGTGGTTGCCGTCGCTGAGGCCGTTGTCCTGGAAGGACCAGCTTGCGCTGCCGTTCATGGTCACCTGGCCGAGCAGGACTCCGTCACGATAGAGCTGCACAATTTCACCGTCGTCCGGGGCGCGGTTAAGCGTGCCGTTGATCAGCGGCGAGTTATCGTCCGTTGCCACCGCGCTGCCAAAGGTCCCCTGACGCTCGCCTTCGCCGTCGGTATAGCTCACTACCGTGCCTACGGTGGTTGGCGGCGTGGTGTCTACCGTCACCACCTGAGAGGCGATGGAGCCGACGTTGCCCGCCTGGTCGATAATCCGCACCTGGTAGGTGTAGTCCCCGTCAGGCAGATCGCGGGTATCGGTGTAGCTCCAGCGCTGGTTGGTGACCGTGGCGTCTGACCAGGTGTTCCCGCCGTCCAGGCTGATCTGTACGCGCTCGTCGTTTGCCAGCGCGCTGCCCAGCGAACCGTTGATGGTCAGCGTGGTGTCCATGGTGATGAAATCACTCCCGGACTGGCCGGTATCTTCGCTGATGCTGTCGATGGTGATGCCGTACTGCGGCGCCTGCGTATCCACCGTCACCGCCTGCGAGGTGGTTGCCCCGACATTCCCCGCCTGGTCGACGACCCGCACCTGGTAGTTATGGCTGCCGTCGGTCAGGGTACGCGTGTCGCTGTAGCTCCACTGCGTACCGCTGACGGTGGCGTACACCCAGGTGCTGCCGCCGTCCATGCTCACCTGCACGAATTCACCCGCGCCAAGCTCTGCGCCGAGCGTTCCGTGCAGCGTGTACGAGGTCGAACTGGTCAGGAAGTCGTTATTGTCGAAGCCGGTATCCACGGTAATGTTATCCACGGTCACCGTAATCGCCGCATCCGGGGCGACCGTATCGACGGTCACCTGCTGATGGGCGCTGGCCCCCACGTTGCCCGCCGCATCCACCACGCGAACGTAGTAGTCATAGGTCTGGTTACCCAGCGTGCGGCTATCGACGTAGTACCAGCTGTTGCCGGTGACAATCACGTTCTGCCAGGTGACGCCGCCGTCGATGCTGATCTGGGCATATTCGCCGTCGGCCAGCGTCGCGCCGAGCGAGCCGTGCAGCGTCAGGGACGTATCGTTGGTGATAAAGTCGCTGCCGCTCAGGCCGGTATCGTCGCTGATGCTGTCGATGGCGATGGTTTTGCTGGCGTCCGGCGCAACCGTATCAATGGTCACCACCTGGCTGGCGGTGGCGCTGATATTGCCCGCGTCGTCAATCACGCGCAGCTGGTAGTTATAATCCCCGTCGGCCAGCGTGCGGCCATCGACATAGGTCCAGCTCAGGCCGCTGACGCTGACGTCTGTCCAGGTAACGCCGCCGTCGAGGCTGATCTGCGCGTGGTCGCCGCTGCCCAGCGCCGCGCCGAGCGTCCCTTTCAGGCTGATCTGGCTGTCGCTGGTGATAAAGTCGCTGCCGGACAGACCCGTATCCTGGGTGATGGAATCCACAGTAATGGTCGTCGCCGCAGGCTTCGTCTGATCGATAACCACGTCCTGGCTGTCCGTCGCCCCCACGTTGCCCGCGTTATCGATAACGCGCACCTGATACTGATACGTACCGTCCGTCAGGGTGCGGCCATCGGAGTAGCGCCAGGTGGTGCCGGTCACGGTCAGGTCAATCCAGGTGGTGCCGCCGTCAAGGCTGATCTGCGCCTTCTCGTTATTGCCGAGCTGCGCGGTCAGCGAGCCGTTGACCACCACCTGGCTATCGTTGGTGATGAAATCACTCGCGCTCAGGCCGGTGTCGTTTTGCAGCGAATCAATGCTGATGCCCATCGACGGCGCGGTGAGATCCACGGTCACGGTGTGGTTATCGCTGCCGCTGTTGCCGATGGTGTTGCTGACCTGCGCGTTAATGACGTACGAACCGCCGTCCGCCAGCGCGGCCACGTCTGCGCTGCCCACCGTATAGCTCCAGCTGCCGTCATTCTGGACGGTCGCCGTGTAGGTTTTACCGTTCAGCGTGATGGTCACCGTCTGGCCCGCCGGGGCGTCGGTGGTGCCGCTGACGACCAGCGGCGTGCCGTGCTCGGCGGCGTTGACGATATCGTCCTGCGCAAAAGTGTTGATGGTGATGGTTGGGACATCGCCGTTCAGCGTCACGTCGTGCGTCGCGCTGCCCGGGTTGCCCGCCCTGTCGCTTACCGAAGCGGTGATGGTGTAATCCCCGTCGCTCAGGCCGAGGAAATCACGGCCCGGCACGAAGACCGACCACGAACCGTCCGCCCCGACGGTCGCCTGATAGCTGTGCCCGTTGAAGGAGACGGTCACCGTCTGGCCCTGTTCCGCCGTGGTGGTGCCGCTGATGGTCTGGCCCGCCAGCTGCTCCGCGTTGTTGACGATATCGTCATCGGCCACGGTGCTGATGGTCACGGTTGGCGCGACGGTATCGACCGTTAAGGTGTGCGTGGTCTGGCCGTTATTACCCGCTTTATCGTTGACCGAGGCGGTCACCGTCAGCGCGCCCTGGCTCAGCGCGGCCAGATCGGCTGCCGGAACATCCAGCGTCCACGTCCCGTCGTTCGCGACGGTGGCAGTGTAGGTTTTGCCGCCCAGCGTCACGGTGACGGTCTGACCCGCCTCCGCGCTGGAAGATCCGTGCACGGTCAGCGGCTGCTGCGCTTCAAGCGCGTTCAGCATGTCGTCACCCGACAGCGTCGCAATGCTCACGACCGGCGCGGTGGTATCCACGCTGATGCCGTGCGTCGCCGACGCGCTGTTGCCCGCGCTGTCCTGTGCCGAGACGGACACCTGGTAGCTCGCGCCATCGGCCAGGGCGCCCACGTCGGCGGCAGGTACGGTGGTCGTCCAGCTGCCGTCGCTCTGGATGGTGGCCGTATAGCTCTTGCCGTTCAGCGTCACGGTGACCTGCGTCCCGCTGGCGAACTGGGCGCTGGAGCCGTTAATCACAAGTGGCGAACCGGCTTCAGCCGCGTTGATGACGTCATCGCCGCTGAGGGTATTGATGGTCAGCGCCACGGAGGCCGTGTTCACTACCACGTCGTGGGTCTGGGTGCTGCTGTTGCCCGCGCTGTCGGTAATCGTCGCGCTGAGGGTCACGGTGCCGTCGGTCAGCGCGGAAATCACGCTGGCCGGCACGCCCACGCTCCAGTTACCGCTGGCGTCAACGGTGGTGGTGTACTGGTTCGAACCGATGGTGATGACCAGCTTATCGCCGACGCTCGCGCCGGTTGCCGTGCCGCTGACGATCTGCGCCTGCCCGTGCTCCACGCTGTTGATGACGTCATCGCCCGCGACGGCGTTAAAGCTGACGGTCGGCGGCGTGGTATCAAGCGTAATCGCTTTGCCCGCGCTGCCCGGGTTACCCGCGGCGTCGCTCACGCTGACCTGCACGGTGTAGCCGTTATCCGCCAGTGCGGACAGGTCTGTGCCCGGCACGTTCACGCTCCAGATGCCGCCCTGCTGCACCTGCGCGGTATAGCTCTTCCCGCCCAGCGTCACGGTGACCGTCTGACCGACTTCCGCCGTGGTGGTGCCGGAAATGGCCACGCCCGCAGCCGCTTCGCTGGCGTTAATCACGTTATCGCCTGCGACCGTATCGATGCTCACGGCTGGCGCGGTGGCGTCCACGCTGTACTCGCGGCCCGCCGAGGCGCTGTTGCCGTGCGCGTTGGTGACGCTCACCTGCACGCCGGCATCGCCGTCCTTCAGGCCCGCGAGATCCGCAGACGGCACGGTGGCCGTCCAGTTACCGTCGGCATCGACTTTCGCGGTGTACGTCTTGCCGCCGAAGGTGATGGTAACGGTCTGGTTTTCCTCCACGTTCGAGGTGCTGCCGGACAGCACCAGATCCGCGCCTTTCTCCGCCGCGTTAATCACGTCGTCGGTGGCAATCGCATCGATGCTGATAGCCACCGCTGACAGATCGACGGTCACGTCATGGCTGATGGTCACCGGGTTGCCCGCCGCGCTCTGGCCTGCAACGGTCACGGTGACCGTGCCCGCAGCCAGGGCCCCGACGTCCGCCGCCGGGATCGCCGCGCTCCATGTGCCGTCTGCCAGCACGGAGGCCGCATAGGTTTTGCCGTTGACGGTCACGGTGAGCGTGGTGCCTGCCGCCAGCCCGTCGCTGGAGCCGGTAACGATCAGGTTCTGCCCGTGCTCGATGCTGTTGATCACATCGTCGCCCGCCACGGTATCAATGCGCAGACCCGGCAGGCTGGCGTCGATAGTGATATCGCGCTCGCCCGCGCCGGTATTGCCGTGGCCGTTGGTGACGGATGCTGACACCGTCAGGTCACCGTTGCCCAGCGCCGTCAGGACGGATTCCGGCACGTTCACGGACCAGGTCAGATCGCTCTGCACCGTTGCGGTGTAGCTGTTGCCGCCAATGGTGACGGTGACAGTATTGCCCGCTTCCGCGTTCGCTACCTTACCGCTGATGGTCTGACCCGCGGCCACTTCCGCCGCGTTGATGACGTTATCGCCCGCCACGGTATTGATGGTGACGGTCGGCAGCGCGGTGTCCACCAGCAGGGTCGCCGTATTACTGACGCTGTTGCCCACGCCGTTGGTTGCAGTCGCGCTCAGGGTGTAATTCGCTTCGCCCAGACCCGCCAGATCCGCTGCCGGAACGGTCAGGCTCCAGGTGCCGTCCGCCGCCGTCGTGGCCGCGTAGTTTTTGCCGTTGAGGGTCACGGTCACCACGGTGCCTTCCGCGAGGTTGGCGCTGGTGCCGCTGACGCTCAGATCCTGACCTTTTTCAACGGCGTTCAGTACGTTGTCATCGCTGATGGCGTTGAAGGCCACCGATGGCAGACCGGTATCGACGGTCACGTTATGCGTGCCGGTGCCGGTGTTGCCCGCCGCGTCGGTGACTGACGCCGTTACGGTTACGGTGCCGTCGCTGAGGCCGGAAATCACGCTGGCCGGTACGCCCACGCTCCAGTTCCCCGCCGCGTCCAGCACGGTGGTGTAAGTCTGGCCGCCAATCGTGACGGTGACCTTATCGCCCGCTGCCGCGCCGGTGGCGGTGCCGCTGATGATGTGCGCCTGGCTGTGTTCTGCGAGGTTAATGACGTCATCGCCCGCCACGGTGTTGATGGTCACCGCAGGCACGGTCACGTCCACCGTCAGATTGCGATCCGCCGACGCCGGGTTGCCCGCCTTGTCGCTGACGCTCGCCGTCACGGTGACGCTGCCGTCGCCGAGCGATGCCAGATCCGCCGCCGGAACGTTCAGCGTCCAGCTGCCGTCCGCGCCTGCGGTTGTGGTGTAGTCTTTGCCATTCAGCGTCACGGTCACGGTCTGGCCCGCTTCGGCGCTGGTGGTGCCGGATACGGTCAGATCGGACTGCGCTTCTGCGGCATTCAGAATATCGTCAGCCGCCAGGGTATGAATGGTCACGGACGGCGCGGTCGCATCCACGCTGTACTCGCGCCCCGCCGAGGCGCTGTTGCCGTTCACGTTGGTGACGCTCACCTGCACGCTGGCGTCACCGTCCCTGAGGTGTACCAGGTCCGCAGAGGGTACGGTGTAGGTCCAGTTACCGCTGTCGTCCACGGTAGTTGTGTAGATTTTGCCGTTCAGGCTGATGGTCACGGTCTGCCCGGCTTCCACGTGGGTGGTCGCACCGGACAGCACCAGATCCGCGCCCTTCTCTGCCGCGTTAATTACGTCGTCGGTGGCGATGGCGTTGATGCTGATGGCAACGGTCGCCAGATCTACCGTCACGTCGTGGCTGATGGTAATCGGGTTGCCCGCAGAGCTGTCGCCGGTCACGCTGATTTTGACGGTGCCTTCCTGCCACGCGCTCACGTCGGTGGACGGGATCGCCGCGCTCCAGGTGCCGTCCGCCAGTACGGTCGCCGCATAGGTTTTACCGTTGACGGTGACGGTCAGCGCCGTGCCTGCCGCCAGCCCGTCGCTGGAGCCGGTGACGATCAGGTTCTGCGCGTGTTCGATGGTGTTGACCACGTCATCACCCGCGACGGTGTCGACGCGCAGGCCCGGCAGGTTAGCGTCGATAGCGATTTCGCGCTCGCCGGTGCCGGTATTGCCGTGGCCGTTGGTGACGGTCGCCGTTACGCTCAGGCTGCCGTTGCCCAGCGCGGTCAGCACGTCAGACGGCACGTTCACGGACCAGGTGAGGTCGTTCTGCACCGTTGCGGTGTAGCTGTTGCCGCCGATAGTCACGGTTACCGTGTTGCCCGCTTCGGCGTTCGCCACGGTACCGCTCAGGGTCTGGCCTGCCGCCACTTCCGCCGCGTTGATGACGTTGTCGCCCGCCACGGTGTTGATGGTGACGGTTGGCAGCGCGGTGTCCACCAGCAGGTTCGCGGTGTTGCTCACGCTGTTGCCCACGCCGTTGGTGGCGGTCGCGTTCAGGGTATAGTTGGCCTGACCCAGACCGGCCAGATCCGCTGCCGGAACGGTCAGGCTCCAGGTGCCGTCTGCCGCGGTCGTCGCTGTATAGTTTTTGCCGTTGAGGGTCACGGTCACCACGGTGCCTTCCGCGAGGTTGGCGCTGGTGCCGCTGACGCTCAGATCCTGACCTTTTTCAACGGCGTTCAGTACGTTGTCATCGCTGATGGCGTTGAAGGCCACCGATGGCAGACCGGTATCGACGGTCACGTTATGCGTGCCGGTGCCGGTGTTGCCCGCCGCGTCGGTGACTGACGCCGTTACGGTTACGGTGCCGTCGCTGAGGCCGGAAATCACGCTGGCCGGTACGCCCACGCTCCAGTTCCCCGCCGCGTCCAGCACGGTGGTGTAGGTCTGGCCGCCGATGGTGACGGTCACCTTATCGCCCGCTGCCGCGCCGGTGGCGGTGCCGCTGATGATTTGCGCCTGGCCGTGTTCTGCGAGGTTAATGACATCGTCGCCCGCAACGGTATTGATGGTCACCGCAGGCGCGGTGATATCTACCGTCAGGTTGTGATCCACGGACGCCGGGTTACCCGCTTTATCGCTGACCGATGCGGTGACGGTCACGCTGCCGTCGGTTAATCCAGCCAGATCCGCCGCCGGGACGTTCAGCGTCCAGCTGCCGTCTGCGCTGACGGTTGTGGTGTAGTCTTTGCCGTTCAGCGATACGGTCACGGTCTGGCCCGCTTCGGCGGTGGTGGTGCCGGATACGGTCAGATCGGACTGCGCTTCAGCGGCGTTCAGAATATCGTCGGTCGCCAGGGTATTAATGGTCACGGACGGCGCGGTCGCATCCACGCTGTACTCGCGGCCCGCCGAGGCGCTGTTGCCGTTGACGTTGGTGACGCTCACCTGCACGCTGGCGTCGCCGTCTTTCAGGCCCGCCAGATCCGCAGACGGCACGGTAGCTGTCCATTTGCCGTCGGCGTCCACCGTGGCGGTGTAGTTCTTGCCGCCAAAGGTAATGGTAACGGTCTGGTTTGCTTCCACGTTCGAGGTGGTGCCGGAGAGCACCAGATCCGCGCCCTTCTCGGCCGCGTTAATCACGTCGTCGGTGGCGATGGCATCAATGCTGATGGCAACGCTCGCCAGATCCACCGTCACATCGTGGCTGATGGAGACCGGGTTACCGGCGCTGCTCTGGCCCGATACGGTCACGGTAACCGTGCCTGCGGCCAGCGCACCCACGTCCGCCGCCGGGATCGCCGCGCTCCAGGTGCCGTCCGCCAGCACGGTCGCCGGGTAGGTTTTGCCGTTGACGGTCACGGTCAGCGCCGCGCCAGCCGCCAGCCCGTCGCTGGAGCCGGTGATAATCAGATTCTGCCCGTGTTCGATGCTGTTGATCACGTCGTCACCCGCCACGGTATCCACGCGCAGGCCCGGCAGGTTAGCGTCTATCACGATTTCGCGCTCGCCCGTTCCGCTATTGCCCACGCCGTTCGTGACGCTGGCCGACACCGTTAAATCGCCGTTGCCCAGCGCGGTCAGCACGGATTCCGGCACGTTAACGGACCAGGTGAGATCGCTCTGCACCGTGGCGGTGTAGCTGTTGCCGCCAATGGTCACGGTCACGGTGTTGCCCGCTTCGGCATTCACCACCTTACCGCTGATGGTCTGCCCGGCTGCCAGCTCCGCCGCGTTAATGACGTCGTCACCTGCAATGGTGTTGACGATCACGCCCGGCAGAACGGATTCCACGTTCACGGTGTGCGACGCGCTGGTATTGTTGCCGACGCTGTCCGTTGCTGAGGCGGTGACGGTATAAAGCGCCTCGCCCAGCTGACCAACCTCGGTCGCCGGAACGGGAGTCGTCCATTTTCCGTTATCGTCCACCTGCGCGCTGTACGCTTTGCCGTTCAGCATCACGGTCACCACCGCGCCTGCCGCCAGGCCGGAAGCCGTACCGGAGATCGTCAGATCCTGGGTTTTCTCGGCGTTGTTGATCGCATCGTCACCGGAAACGGTGTCAATGGTCAGCACCGGCGCGGTCAGGTTCACCTCTACGCCGTGCGTGGCGCTGTTGCTGTTGCCCGCTTTATCGGTCAGCGCCGCGGTGATGGTGTAATCCCCTGCGGCCAGGGCGGTAACGTCCGCCGCAGGCACGCCCACGCTCCAGTTGCCTGAGGCATCCAGGGTGGCGGTGTACGATTTGCCGTTGAGGGTGACGGTGACCACATCGCCCGCCGCCGCACCGGTCACGGAACCCGTGACAATCAGTGCCTGCGCATGCTCGGCGCTGTTGATCACGTCGTCGTCAGAAACGGTGTGGATGGTCAGCTGCGGGACGGTGGTATCGACCAGCACGTCGCGATCCGCTGAGGCCGGGTTGCCCGCCTTATCAGACACGGCGGCGCTGATGGTGTAGTTGCCGTCGGTAATACCGCTCAGATCCGCGGACGGCACGGTCACGCTCCAGCTGCCGTTTGCCTGCACGGTGGTGGTGTAGTCCAGGCCGTTCAGCGTCACGGTGACGGTCTGGCCCGCTTCGGCGTTGGTCACGCCGTTAACGACCAGATCCTGCTGCGCTTCGGCCGCATTGATGATGTTGTTGTCGCTGACGATCTCGATAGACACCGTCGGCGCGGTGGCGTCCACGCTGTACTCGCGGCCTGCCGACGCGCTGTTGCCGTTAACGTTGGTGACGCTCACCTGCACGCTGGCATCGCCGTCTTTCAGGCTGCCCAAATCAGCGGACGGTACGGTCGCCGTCCAGTTGCCGTCGGCATCGACCGTCGCGGTGTACGACTTGCCGCCGAAGGTAATGGTGACGGTCTGGTTTTCTTCCACGTTGGAGGTCGAGCCGGACAGCACCAGGTCCGCGCCTTTCTCAGCCGCGTTGATTACGTCGTCCGAGGCAATCGGGTTAATGCTGATGGCGACTGCCGCCAGATCCACCTTCACGTCGTGGCTGATGGAAACCGGATTGCCCGCCGCGCTCTGGCCTTCCACGGTCACGGCAATCGTGCCCGCATTCAGCGCGCTGACGTCTGCCGCCGGAATGGCCGCCGTCCAGGTGCCGTCCGCCAGCACGGTTGCGGCGTAGGTTTTGCCGTTGACGGTCACCGTTAACGCCGCGCCCGTTGCCAGGCCTTCGCTGGAGCCGGTGATAATCAGGTTTTGAGCGTGCTCAATGCTGTTGATGACATCGTCGCCCGCCACGGTATCCACGCGCAGGCCAGGCAGGTTAGCATCTATAACGATTTCGCGCTCGCCGGTTCCGGTGTTGCCGTGGCCGTTGGTGACGCTGGCTGACACGGTCAGATCGCCGTTACCGATGGCGGTTAAGACCGTGGACGGCACGTTGACCGACCAGCTCAGATCGTCCTGAACCATCGCGGTGTACGTATTGCCGCCAATTGAAATCGTGACAGTGTCACCGCTCGCCGCGCCGCTCACTTTGCCGCTCAGGGTCTGCCCGGCAGCCACTTCCGCTGCGTTAATGACATCGTCCGTGGCGACAGGGTTGATGGTGACCTGCGGCAGCGCGCTGTCGACGAGCACGCTGTGGCCGGTGCTCGCGCTGTTGCCCGCCGCGTCGGTTACGCTCGCCGTCACCACGTAGCTCGCTTCGCCCAGCGCGGAGACGTTTGCCGCCGGAACGGTGATGCTCCAGCTGCCGCTGGCGTCGGTGGTGGCCGTATAGCTGATACCGTTCAGGGTCACCGTAATGGTGGTTCCGTCCGGCTGGTTGCTGGTGCCGGACACCAGCAGATCCTGGCCTTTCTCGGTCGCGTTGATCACGTCGTCAGCCGCCAGGGTATTGATGGCAACCACCGGCGCGGTCAGGGAAACGTCAAACTCGTGCGTAGCGGCGGTGCTGTTACCGGCTTTATCGGTGAGTGTCGCGGAGATCGTCTGTTCGCCGTTAACCAGCGCGCCCACGTCCGCCGCCGGAACGCCCACGCTCCAGCTGCCGGACGCGTCCAGCATGGCGGTGTAGTCTTTGCCGTTCAGGGTCACGGTAATCACGTCACCCGCCTGCGCGCCCGTGACCTTACCGGAGACAATCAGCGCCTGGCCGTGCTCGGCAATATTCACGACGTCGTCGCCCGCGACGATGTTGAACGAAATCTGCGGTACGGTGGTGTCGACCAGCACCGAGGAGCCCGCGCTGGCCGGGTTGCCTGCCTTATCGGACACGGTCGCCGTGACCGCCGCGCTGCCGTCGGCGATGCCTGCCATATCCGCAGCCGGAACGTCGAGCGTCCAGCTGCCGTCCGCCTGCACCTGCGCGGTGTACTGATTGCCGTTGAAGGTCACGGTGACCGTCTGGCCCGCTTCGGCAGTAGAGGTGCCGCTCAGGGCCAGATTCTGCGCCGCCTCTGCCGCGTTCAGCATATTGTCATGGCTGATGGTGTTGATGGTCACCGTCGGCGCGGTAGTGTCGACGCTGAATTCCTGCGCCGAAGACGCCGCGTTGCCGTTCACGTTGGTGACGGTTACCTGCACGCTGGCGTCACCGTCTTTCAGGCCGCTCAAATCGGCTGCCGGAACGGTCCAGGTCCAGTCGCCGTTAGCATCCACCGTCGTGGTATAGGTTTTACCCGCAAAGGTAATAGTCACGGTCTGGCCCGCTTCCACGCTGGAGGTGGTGCCGGAAAGCAGCAGATCCTGGCCTTTTTCCGCCGCGTTGAGCACGTTATCGTCGGTCACGCTGCTGATGGTGATGGCGACAGGCGCGAGATCGACGTCCACAACGGTGCCGATAGTCACCGGGTTGCCGGAAGCATCCTGCGCGCTTGCCTTGATATCCAGCGAACCGTCCGCCCACTGGGAGACATCGGCCGCCGGTACCGCCGCCTGCCAGGTGCCGTCCGCCAGTACCGTTGCGGAATAATCTTTGCCGTTGATGGTCACGGTCACGGCGCTGCCCGCCGCCAGATCGGTGCTGGTACCGGATACAATCAGGTTCTGAGCGTGTTCAATCACGTTAATTACGTCGTCACCCGCCACGGTATCAATACGCAGTCCCGGGAGCTGGGCGTCGATGGTGAAGTCGTGAGAAGAAGAGCCGGTATTGCCGTGCGCGTTGGTCACGCTGGCGGATACGGTGAGGTCGCCGTTGCCGAGCGCGGTTAACTGGCTCTCGCTTAACGGCAGGCTCCAGGTCAGATCGTCCTGCACGGTAGCTGTGTACGTCTGGCCGCCAAGGATAATGGTGACAGTGTCACCTGAAGCCGCGTTCGTCACCTTACCGGTCAGGGTTTGCCCTGCCGCCACTTCCGCTGCGTTAACGATATTGTCGCCCGCCAGCGTGTCGATCGTTACTATCGGCAGGGAGCTGTCCACCAGCACATCGTGCGAGGTTGAGGCGCTATTGCCTGCGCTATCCGTGACGCTCGCCGTCACGGTGTAATGGGCTTCTCCCAGCGCGCTTACGGCGGAGGCTGGTACGGTCACGCTCCAGTTACCGCTGGCGTCAGCGGTGGCGGTGTACTGAATGCCGTTCAGGGTCACCGTAATGGTCGTGCCTTCCGGCTGGTTGCTGGTGCCGGAGAGCAGCAGATCTTCGCCCTTCTCGGTCGCGTTGATCACGTCGTCCGCCGCCAGCGTGTTGATACCGATGACAGGCGTCACGGTATTCACCACCACATCCAGCGAACTGCTTCCGGTGTTGCCGGACCTGTCGGTCACGGAGACGTCGATGGTCCAGGTGCCGTCAGTCAGTCCCTGCACGACGGACGCCGGCAGGCCAAGGCTCCAGTTCCCCGCCGCATCCACCACGGTGGTGTAATCGACGCTGTTAATGGTGATGGTGACCAGGTCGCCCGCGGCCGCACCGGTGACGGAGCCGCTCAGGATCTGCGCCTGTGAATGGGCGAGCTGGTTAACGGTGTTGGTGTCGGTGACAAAGTCGTTAATGGTCACCTGCGGTACGGTTGCGTCCACCAGACCCACGCGGTCCGCGCTGCTGGCGTTACCCGCCACGTCGCTGACGGTGGCCGTCACGGTCACAATGCCGTCGTTAAGGTCACCCACGTCAGCCGCAGGCACGCTCAGCTGCCACGTACCGTCCGCCTGAACCGTGGTCTGATACGTTTTGCCGTTCAGCGTCACGGTGACCGTCTGGCCAGGTTCCGCACTGCTGCTGCCGCTTAACAGTAAATCCTGCTGCGCTTCAGCGGCATTGATGATGTTGTCGGCGGTCAGGTTATCGAGCGTAATCGCCGGAGGCTGCGTATCCACCGTGACCACGCGCGCGGCGTCCGCGCTGTTGCCGCTGACGTTAGTGACGCTGACGCTCACCTGCGCGCGCCCGTCGATCAGGGTTTCCATAGCGCTGGCGGGTACGGTCAGGCTCCAGGAGCCATCCTGCTGCACCTGCGCGGTGAAGGGCTGGTCGGCGGATTTCACCACCACGGTCTGCCCCGCCTCCACGCCCTGCGTCTGGCCCGCAAAGGGTAAATCACCGCCTTTTTCTGCCGCATTCAGCAGGTCATCGCCGGAGACGGTATCAATGGTGACCGCCACGGCGTTCAGATCGAGTTCAATCGGGTGTTCAGCCGCAACGGGATTGCCCCAGGCATCTACCGCGCTGACGCTAACCGTCATGCCGCCCGCCGTCCAGGCCTGCAGGTCCGCCGCCGGAACGCCGATCTGCCAGCTGCCGCTGGCGTTAACCGCGGTGACGTACTCCACATTGTTGATGGTGACGACAATCTGCGTGCCCGCGGCCAGATGGGTGCTGGAGCCGGTGACGCTCAGATCCTGCTGCTGTTCGATGGCGTTGATCACGTCATCGCCGGAAATGGTGTTCACGCGCAGGCCCGGCAGCTCCGCGTTGATATTGATATCACGCTCGCCGGTGCCGGTATTGCCGTGCCCGTTGGTGACGGACGCGGTGAAGGTTAAATCCCCGTCGCCGAACGCCTGAAGATCCGCTGACGGGATTTTCACGCTCCAGGTCAGGTCGCTGCCAACCGTTGCGGTGTAGCTCTTGCCGCCTGCGGTGATGGAGACGGTATCGCCCGCCGCCGCGCCGGTGACGCGACCGCTGAGGGTTTGATCGACGCCCGCTTCGGCGTTATTGACCAGGTTGTCGCCCGCAAACGTATTGATAATGACCTGCGGAAGAACGGTATCCACCAGCAGATTCGCCTCGGCAGAACCGCTGTTACCCACGCTGTCGGTCCCGCTGACGCTGACGGTATAAAGCGTGTTCGCCAGATTCAGGACGTCGGAAACCGGCACCTGGACAGCCCAGATACCATTTTCGACGGTGGCCTGATAGCTGACGTTGTTCAGCGTCACGGTGACGGTGGAGCCGTCCGGCAGGTTGCTGGTGCCGGTCAGGCTCAGCGGCTGCATCGCCTCCTGGGCATTCAGGACGTTATCCTGGCTGATGGCGTCAATCGTAAATTCCGGCGGGTGTCCGCTCAGCGTAATGCCGTGCGTGGCGCTGCCGGTGTTGCCTGCCGCGTCAGTGACGGAAACCGAAAGCGTGTGGTTGCCTTCACCCAGCGCGCCCAGCACGGACGCCGGAACGCCCACGCTCCAGCTGCCGTCCGCCAGCACCACGCCGGTGAAGGTCTGGCCGCCAAGCGTCACGGTGACCACATCGCCCGCGGCGGCACCGCTCGCCAGGCCGGAAATAATGTGCGCCTGGCCCTGCTCGCTGATATTGAGGATATCGTCGCCCGCCACGGTATGGATGGTGACGATCGGCGCGGCGGTATCCACCGTGAAATCTGCCGTCACGGACGAGCCGTTGCCCGCTTTGTCGCTCACGTTAACCGTCAGGGTGTGATTACCCTCACTCAGCGCCTGCACGTCGTTCACATCAAGCGTGACGGACCAGGTGCCGTCGCTGCCCACCGTGGCGTTATAGTTTTTACCGTTCAGCGTGACCGTGACGATCTGACCGGCTTCCGCATTCGTTTTACCGGTCAGGGTCAGCGGCTGGCTGTGCTCAGCCGCATTAATGATGTTGTCCTGCGCGAGAGTATCGACAGAGAGGGTTGGCGCGGTGGTATCCACCCCAATCGTCTGGCTTCCGCTGACGGTGTTACCCGCCGCGTCTTTACCGCTCACGTTGACCGTCCAGGTACCGTCGCCCAGCGCCTGCGCGTCCGCTGCAGGCACGTTAACACTCCACGCGCCGTCTGCCCCGACTTCAGTCGCGTAGGTTTTGCCGTTCAGCGTCACGGTGAGTGCGGTACCCTGCGCCAGGTTTTTGCTGGCACCGGAAAGCGTAAAGCCCGCGGATTGCTCGCTGGCGTTCAGCACGTTATCGCCCGCCGTGGTGGCCAGCGTAATGGCGGCATCGGCGGTAGAGACCGTCACGGTGATACTGCCCGCAGAGGTGGTTTTACTGCCGTCGATCTGCACGACGGACCAGGTGTGTTCCCCGTCCGTCTGGGTCGGTAATATTACCGTCCAGGTGCCGTCTTTACCGACCATGGCGCTGGCAATGGTGCTGCCGCTGCTGTCTTTGATCTGGATGGTCGCGCCCGGCTGGCCGGTGCCGCTAAAGGTTGGGTTGCTGTCGTCCGTGATCTCGTTTGCGCTCAGCACGCCCTGCTTGTCACCCGCTTTATCCGACAGCAAGAAGGTCGGCGTCGCGCTTTCAACGTCTTTTGTATTATCAATGACTTTTGTTTTAGTTTCGCCGTCACCGCCGTTTGCCAGCAGTGCCCCGATGGCACCGCCGCCTAACGCAGCCCCCGCAATCCAGCCCCACGGCGCGTCGCTTAAAACACTTTCCTGCTCGAGGAAAGGTTGAATGCTGCTAATCGGTGTGGCCTGCGCGGTTAACTCGGTCACCGCAGCGCCTGACGCTTCCCCGGCATCGGCAAAAGAAATATGCGTCAGTTCCTGACGGTCGTTGAACACCAGCTCTGACTGATTATGCGTTTCTGGATCTTCGACAAAATAGTTATTGCAGCGAATAACGCTGCCATCTTTCATATAAATGAGGAGGTCTTTACCCTGGCGGACATAACGCACCACATCCTGAGCAGAGCCCTGGATTTCAATCACGCTCGGCGACGAAATAGAGACCGACAGATTTCCTTCGCCGGTTAATTTCGTTTTCTCCGCCGTTTTGCGAATGATGACATCAACAACTTTCATGTTACTCATATTCTTCTCCTTGCAGGTGTACGGATTCCTGTGGATATGTCCACCAGACGGATGTAGCTATCCCTGGGAAAAAACACCCATTATTTTCAGTCTTACTTTGCGCAACACTGCGCGTCTTTTATTAACTCAAGTCGGGTAATTTTGCGGCAGCGTTTTTCTCTATTCCAATAAGCGGCATTAAATTATCAACCGCGGAAGCATAATTAATTGCCGAACTCCAGCCGTCATACTCGGCGATTATTTTCGCTGAGGTGGCCTGCCAGACATCCTGCTCAACGCTGAGCAGATCGTTAATGCTCCGCTTGCTCAGGGTGTATTCATTTTTATAAACATCGCGGGCCCGCAGCGCATTTTCCAGCTGTTGCTTCCCCGCCTCCATTCGTCCCCGTGCGCCGGTCCAGTCAGCCTGCGCGACGGAGGCCTTTTGCAGGACATCGAAACGCGCCTGATCGACCTGAGAGGAGGCCATGGCCCGTGCGCCTTCCGCCTGTCGAACGCGCGCGGAAACCGCGCCCCCCTGATACAGCGGCGCGTCGATATTGAGCTGTATCTGGTCGTCCCAGTAGGAACGGTTGTCCGATTCATAACGGGTGCGCCCCCCCTTCAGGCTTAACGTCGGCCAGTGCTGGGACTTCGCCGTTTCCACGCCATACTGAGCCGAACGTTCCATGTTCTGCGCGGCCATCACCGCCGGTATCAGGGAATAATCGATGCGGTTGAGCGAGTCCGGCTCCACGGCAAGATTCGCGGGCACCGGCGAATAGGCCTCTGCCTGCATCCCGGTTAATACCGCAAGCCTGGCGCGCGCGCTGTTTAAGGCGGCGCGATACTGCGCGACCGTCGCCTGCATGCCGGCAATGCGCGTGCGGGTCTGAAGCTCATCGGAGGTCGAACTCACGCCCGCGTCTGCGCGCAGCTTTGCCAGCTGCTCGACGTTCTTGAGCGCCTGCACGTTATCTTTTGCCGCCTGCAGCAGATCGGAATAGCGTTTGACCTCGACATAGCTCAGCGCCGTTTTTTCCGCCACGTCAGAAAGCGTGCCCATCAGCTGATAGCGGTAGCTATCGCGCTGGGCGGAGGACTGGCTGATGCTGTTATTGGTCTTGCCAAAATCGTACAGCAACTGCGTCAGGCTCAGCCCCCAGGCGGCTGAATTCTTCAGCGACCCGCTGGAATCGGTGGTCTGGCTGTGCCCTGTACTCCCGTTCAACGATATTTGCGGCATCCAGCCGCTGCGCGCTTCATCTATTTGTGCCTGGCCAATACCTAATTGCGCGGCCTGCTGGCTAATTGACGGATCGCGATCGATCGCAAAAAGAATACTTTCTTTTAAGGTTGTGGTTGCCACCGGGGCAATACCCACCTGATTACTATTGGCGAAAGCCGTATTTATGGCTAATGAAATGAATGCCAGTGCTGCTGTAAATCGGCGTAACATAGGCTTTCGTAATATCGTCATGTTATCTCCCTGACTCTGAGTGATACTCAAGCAAATACCCAAAAAGAGGTACAGATAATTAGACAAATATCTTATTTAGCTACCTTGCTGAATTTCAGGTAATACTCCCCATACCCATTTCCATCGGAGATGAGATCTGCCCGCATCTTATTTCAATTAAGAATTTACTTATTTCTTAAACTGGTTAGCAGCATAACAAAATGTGTTATACCCCACTACAGCCACAATGTTAATGTGGTGTTACAAGCAAGAAAAAATATGGGGTTTCTGGACAAAACTCTAAAAGTATCCTTTCAGATGAAACATATAAACTCTCTGTTATCTAAGGAAAATTCTTAATTCCCTCCGTGCACATTTTTGCGTTAATTTCAGCGCGAGTCAGACACAAAGATTTTCAAAGAAGTGTCAGTTTACGTAGCCAAAGGGATATATTTAAAATTAAAAACTATTAAAAAACTAATTAAAGCAATTAAAACCTGCATAATTTCAATTAAACAGCACTTAACACCACGCAATGGCGTTACGCTGGTTACATAACCCAAATCGTTAAATAAAACATAACAATAACATCGTGATTAACATTCAAAACGGCTTCCTTATACCTGCTTAATAAAATTTTAATAATCACCCATCTGAATCATCACGCCGCTGCACATCGTCCTGAGGACATTCCCCTTCTCTCTGCGTCAAAATGCTGTATTATGCAAACTATTGCGACATTTTGCAGGAATGTACCCCATGCACAAAACCGCTCGTCAACGCTACGTCCTGGATATCCTCAGCGAGCAAGGCCAGGCAAGCATCACCGACCTGGCTGAAAAGCTGCAGGTTTCGGCGGATACCATCCGTCGGGATCTGACCGACCTGGAAAACCAGGGCCTTGCGCAGAAGAACCACGGCGGCGCCATCGCGCTCAACCTCTCCGCCATGAACCGTCAGGGACGCAATACGCTGCTGCCGGAGACCAAACAGCGCCTGGGTAAACAGGTCGCACAGCAGGTTCCACCGGGCTCCACCCTGTTTCTGGATGCCGGAAGCACGGTGATGGCCGTCGCCACCTTTCTTCAGGGGCCGCTCACCGTTATTACCCCCTCGCTGGATATCGCCCAGCATTTTAGCGACCGGGAAGATATTGAGCTGATCCTGCTCGGCGGGAAATGGGACCACAAGCAGCGACTGTTTGCCGGCAGCGCCACGCTGTCCTTGCTGTCCCGTTATCGGGCAGATATCGCCATTCTTGGGGCGTGCGCCATTCATGCCGAACTCGGTTTGAGCGCCGGTAAAGAAGCGGATGCCGAGGTTAAACGCGCGATGCTGGACGCAAGCCACGCGCACTGGATTGTCGCCGACCACCTGAAAATTAACCGCTGCGAGCCGTATCTGGTTTCCGGGTTATCCAGCATTCAACAACTCTTTTTAGATCGTCCCTGGCCTGAGCTTGGGGACCATAGCGCACTGCAGGTTACGGTGTGCGCCAATTAACGTGGAGAAGGTCATGAGTAAAGTTCAAACAATCAACATTGCGCTGATCGGGTATGGATTTGTCGGTAAAACCTTCCATGCCCCGCTGATCCAGTCGGTGGACGGGATTAAGCTGGCCGTGGTCTCTTCTCGTGATGAAGAGAAGGTTAAACGCGATCTGCCGGACGTACAGGTGGTGGCGACACCGGAAGAGGCTATTCAGCATCCTGATATCGATCTGGTGGTGATTGCCTCCCCCAACGCCACGCACGCCCCGCTGGCGACGCTGGCCCTGAACTCGGGGAAACACGTGGTCGTGGACAAGCCTTTTACCCTCGAT
>ERZ778023.2342-NODE-2342-length-23627-cov-52.276218_pt1 | contig 23627 bp, 28 predicted proteins | sample MGYA00375753_ERZ778023 | MGnify/ENA primary metagenome ERZ778023 (study PRJEB29350, sample SAMN05389822) | bioreactor metagenome | isolation source: Ammonium sulfate bioreactor | place: South Africa: University of Cape Town | collected 2014-04-04 ... | reverse complement strand
TTCTTTAAATTTTACGCCAAATATCTTTTAATAAATTTCGAAATTCATCTCGATAGAATGGTGTACCTAATGTATACACATAAAAACTCGTTGCATATGTAACACTCAATAGAATAATCGAATATTGAACTAATGAACTTGAAAATGGCGATGGATTAAAATAAATATAAACTTGAAGAAAATAATTGATTGTAAACGGGAGAATGCATAGAATGTTTGTTGTGACATAGATGACAAGCATTTTAATGAGTTGATTATCTCGTTGACGTATACGTACTTGATTTAATGGCATAATGCGACGTCGTTGTTGACGAAGAAAAAACAGAGTTAAAGCGCAGCATATCATCATTAGTACTGGTGGAAGAAAACAATAGAAAATCATTAAAGTTAGAGCTAATAATTTGCTATATATGGGATGAATAATTGTACAGACAGTAATTTCTGGAGTAGAAACGATTTCCGACCAAATCAAAACATAGATATAGATCGACATGGTAAATAGAATTGTACTTCCGAGAAGACAGTAGGCTACACGTGGTGTAGCTATCTTTCGTATTCGTGCACTATTCGAACTCGTACATAAACGATCGAAACAAGCCAAAACAAGAAAATTCGGCGAAAGGTTATAGAAAATATTCAAAACATATAACGACAATTTACAATAAACTATCGAATTTACTTCTGGACGAATATGATACTGTTCACTTAACCATTGAAGAAGAAGAATATACCAAAGAACAATCAAATCATTCAATGAAAGTGCACGAAAATAGACGGCACATGATGTTCCTCGAAGAACCTTTCGATAATAAAATAATGCTTGATTTGCTATAGCACCAAATGTGCCTAATATAATAATTATTGGTAGAGCATAGAGATTCAATTTAAAATAAACGTCATCCATTCAATAATTTTCCGTGAAAATGAAGTTTTCTGCTATAAGCGTTTAATTATCTGTTCTTGACTAGGTCACAAAGGACATTACCTGCGTGTTTTCTCTCTCTCTCTGGGAAAGTCAGGTTCATATTGTTCGGATCGTGTGTTTTTTTATTCAATAATAAGTACAATATGTATATAAAAAAAATCGAAACACTCGTATAAACAAGCTCAGTAAACGAATTAAGTTTTCATAGGAATCGATCGAACGATTTTAATCGATGCTTGTTGTCGAATAGCACAGAGAATCATATGATCGAGATAGTTGTCTTTATTTTTTAAATAACAACGACATAATTGACAACGAAATAATGTCGAAAGTATTCGATGTGATGATCGAGAAATTTTCGTGTGCACAGGAGAAATACGTGGTGAAAGTGTGAGATGTTCATCGTCGTCAGAATCTGTTTTATTCATACGAATTTTTCGTTTATTCGATAATTGTTGTTCATCATCAGTACTACGTTTTCGTTTGGTAATAATCGGTTTCAATCTATATGAAATATTGTTCTGAATTCGAAAGTTTCCTTGTTTTTATATTCTACTTGTCTGTTATTTGTTGCTGTTTGAATCGAATTGCTGTCATTCGTGTGAATATATGACCCATGTAGAACGGAGAGATATTAAATGAATAAACGGAAAACCGTTAGAACGAACAAAGATATATTTATATTGTATTATCGCATGTGCTTTCTTCTATTGGTCGATTTCAGTAAATTGTAAAGTTACAGAGTTCGACTCGTGGAAAATCACAGACCATCAATGAGACAAGTATGAGATTGAATTTAGCAGTGCATCAAAGTCACGCATTTCTAGATAGTCAAGAAATGATAGAAGATCGTCACAACACGTTTTTTTATTAGCAATTTCAATGCGAGTTCTTTCATCAAAATATTGAAAAAAACAGTTTCAACCCTTGAAAATTTGGATTAAACAGACAATCTCATCATCCTAAAGGATGATATGCTCAACAGTTGCAGCAATATAATGCGACCTCTATTATTTCCATGTTTTACCCTCAAGTTGATCTCTCTGTTGAAATTCATTTTCATTGTGCGATTATTTTTTGACTTAAGAAATGTCGAATTCAGGTTCATCTGCTGTCGTTCTTCATCATTCAAATAATTCTCATGGACATACACCAGCAGCTCCCGAAGTTATTGTCGATGCTCTACCCTATTACGACGGTGGATACGATGAACCGGGTGCTCGTGAAGCTGTAAATCAATCATTTTTCTTTTTCAAACATCTATTTAATTTATTTTAAAGGCATTGGGTTTAGTTGAAGATGAAACACGTCGTTACAAACCAACAAAAAACTATTTAGAACAACTCGGTCAGCCATTATATCATTCTTTTGAAGTACATTTCTTTCGATATGTATTCTCATTTTTCTACTATAAATATGAAATTTTAGACAGACATTATGAAGACTGAATTTGAACGTCTTTCGAATCGATTACCTATGGACATGCTAAGCATGAAACGGTAAATACCCCGTCTCGAGATTTTTCTTTGTAATACAATTCTTCGTTTTCATAGTTACGAATTACCAGCACCTCCACCAGGCAAACAAACGGATATAACAACATGGACTGAATGTGTCGAAAATTCCTATGCTCAACTCGAACATCAACAAACACGGTAATTATCTATCAACGAAAAGAAAACACAAGAAATCAATTTTTTCTCTATTTAAAGTATTCTTAATCTCGAATTGATGTGGGATTATGGTGCGAATACATGGAAAATCTATAATACAACTCTACAGACGATGCTTGAACAAGCACAAAAGCAATTATTAGAGCTTCGGTAGAGCGAATTGACATTAAAAATAGATGGCTGATTTTTTTTTCTTTGTTTTTTAGAAAACGCATTCAGGAAATAAATTTCAATCGTAAAAATGAGCAAACACAGGCCGGTAGTAAATTAAGCGCTCTCGAACAGACGTGAGTTCGCTCTTGATTTCACTGATTTCTACTGTCGTTTTTATTTCTCTATCTTTCAGTTGGGTTGGCCTCGTCGGTAAAAACTATGAAATCGAATGTGTGATTGCTGAATTAGAAAAAGAAGTCGTCAATCTTCGTAAACAGCAAAGCTCAAATGAATAATATATATCTGTGTACTTTCTTTCTTTTTCGTCTTGTTTGTAAAGAAAAATAAAAACTCAATCGCTGTTCTAAATGGAACAGGATGATTTTGTTTTAAAATAAACCAGTGCATATGATATGTCAATGGCATATAATCGTGTGTTTTTTTTCTGCTGTATTCACTCAATTTATCAGCTTGACATATTCTTGATGTTTTCGACCTTGAAAGACAACGAAACATCATCATTATTATTCACAGGCGATTAGTGATTTAATAATCAACTTGTATATAAGTAGTAATACAAAAAAAAGTCGACAGCTGTCACCGTAATTTACGCTAGTACTCGTCATGATATTCTCGATTCCTATTCATGGTTTTATTATTTTACTTGAGATCTATTTGCTTGTCAACAAATCACGTTTTTGCGTTGCTGTTAATATGAAACAACGTAAGTTTACTTTTTTCTCTCTCTCGCTCTCTCGAAGAGAATCTTCTTTTTTTAAAATTTTTGTTCAATTATTAATTTGATCTTTGAAAACTGACGTGTTTTCTTTTCGGACTAAAAACTCCGTTATTAATAATCTACTTGGCACTGTTATTTTTGGTCGGACGTCGAGTAGTTCGTTGTTCAAGATAGAAGAAAATAGAGAAACAAAACGCGAGTGTTATTGCCTCAAGCAAGAATTTCTTTTTCTCTCTCTGCTCTGTCGTCGTATTAGATAGTTCTGCACGCGTATTTTTTCTCCATTGAATAGCTTTTTTCCTTTTTTTTATTATTATCATGAACGTCATCGTTCGGCAAATAGGAAAAAAAAAGAAAACTTTCCGACGATATTGAAAGAGAAGAAGAAAGAAAAAACGACGAGAGAGAAAAAAAATCCTAACAAAAACAAGACTACTTTTCTCCGGAGTTCGACACAAGCTAAAAACAATATATATCAGCATTTTTTTTCTTCTGTGCGTGTGAACCAACATACACGCATGCAACGTCACCGGTGAAGACGACATCCGTATTGCAAACTAGACATACATATATACATATATACATATACATAAACTTATTATTTTTTTAAACGAAACGAATACTTAGAAACGTCGATAAAATGATGAAATTGTTTGTGAGTTATCATGTTGTTCTATTGATCCTTGTTGTAACAACAACCATCGACGCATCGCGTCTATTCTACTTGCCGTTACCAAAAATTCATCCGACGCATCAACAAGAACAAATTAAAACGATCGATGAAACAACTAAAAAACCAATCAGTGATGAATATATTCCAGAATCTGTTCTCGAACAGGAAGAAATTGAAAGTAAATTTTTTTTGTGTTCAATCATCGAATCGTTGTTTATTTGTCTCTTAATCTTTTCTGCGATCAACAGGTTTTTATTTTCTTTTTTTTTTATTCAGAGCGAGGCGACAATTTCAACTGGGAAGATTTAATAGATCAAGAAGCAGCCAAACGTCGATCATATTTCGATGACATTCCATCTGGTAGAATACGTCATAGATTTGTTCATTGAGTTTTTATTTTTTTTTTTCATCGTCTTAGATAATAATGATCAATTACTCGAAGAGCCATGGATTGTTGAGAAAGCTATTGAACGTGTCGAACGCTTACAATCGAATTCAGAATTAAATCTTAATGATAATACGAAACGACGTAATGAATCATTATTTATGTGTACGTAATAAAATGCTATTCGAGAAAAGAAACGATCGTTTGTACTTTGTTTAGTGATTCTTGGAGCATGTGGAGCTGTTGGTGTTGTTGGACTTGTTGCCACGGGCACATTTTGGTATAAGTATGTATTCTTCGATTGAATACCTCGAATTCCAACGAGCTATTTAATTAACCTTTAATTAGGAAACGATAAAATATCATGATTATTACTTTTAGGATTAAAAAACGAGCAAAATCTGCAGAAGATTCGGAATATCCGGCTTACGGTGTAACAGGACCTAATACGTCGAGCGGAGGAAAAATGTCGCCAAGTTCAACAATGTCGGACCGAAAACTAGCTCAAAGTGCACAAATGTTTCACTATCAACAACAACGTCAACAAATGATGGCACAAGAAAAGTAAATTCGTTCGATAGTTTTTGTTTTTTTTTCTAATTTAAATTCGATGTAGAGCTCATCTCGATGCAAAACCAGTTCATTCCGATGATTCCGATGATGAAGCACCTGCTGGTGGAGATTATACCGTTTATGAATGTCCTGGACTTGCTCCGGTTTGCTTTTTTTGTTTGATTTTACGAAGAATAATATTCGTTCGTTTTGTTTTCAGACAGGAGAAATGGAAGTGCGCAATCCATTGTTCACTGAACCTGATTCATCATTATTATCATCACCAACAGGTTCATATCCACCATCGAATGCAAACTTTCCTCAATTAACAACATCGCCAACAAAAGAAAAATCAATTCCATAAAAAACACGATGCGTCATAAAAAAAAACCTAATCCCTTTGAAAAATTTCCTCGGTGAATGGTCTTCTCTCTATTTTGAAACAAAAGAAAAAGAAAATATATCTATTTTGTTCGTTCTTTCTGCATTCATTTATCGTCCATCTACGAAAAAACAAAAGAAATCCAAAATGAAAACGATGTATATGGATCAAATTCTCATACATGTAATCTTTATTTTTTTTTCGCTTCTTCTCATCTTATTTTTGACGAGTACCGCTTCGAATACCTCCTCGGTTTGAACAATAAAACAAAAAAAACACGACAGTGTGAAATGACCATCACAATTAGATTACAGAATCGATACTGTTTTCTTCTTCTTCTTCGACTGGATCTAATCAATTATTCTAATTTAAACAAGAAAACAAAATGAACATTTCTTTTTGTAGTATATTATTCTAAATCATGAATGTCGTGCATGACTCAAGATAAAAGGAAAACGGAAATGCTTGTAGAGTACTTATGAGTTATGATAGTAGACACAATTTGTCAGAAAATGGAATTTTATTTGGCTGTCCTATTTTTGAAATGATAAATCGTGGGACAATATTTACCCATGTTTTTTTTGCTTGATAGAAGCGAGTTCTTGTGTCATTAATCGTAAACATGTAGGTGGTACTTTTAAAGTTGATGAAAATTTTTGTTCGAAAAGGTGGCAAACGATAGATTAATTATTAATTAGCAATTTCAGATATTATTTTGAAGAAAACAAAAGAAAATCATTCCTATTTGAACTAGTAGAAAAAAAATGTTGTTCAAATTTATTCTCGAAATATAATTAATATGTAAAGGAAAAACTAGCGTACACAGCACACGTCTTCTGTAAATATTTCCTTAAGCATTTGGTTTAACACAAGCACCAATTGTTTGTTTATTACACAAGTTTTCATAGCAGCATAGATAATGTTTTGAGTCGCATTTGAGATTCTTATCAATGGCTTCACCAAAACCAAAACCACCACGAGCAACAGCTTCGCCTGTTTTTGGATCGAATTTCTATGAGGAAACAAATTATTTAAACAAAAAGACAAATTTCTTTTTCATGATCATACAGTATAACAATACAAATTCTTGCCACCGAAAGCACCTGATGTACGAATTTCTGATCCGTCGAGTTTTTCAGGTTTACAGTTTTCAGCTCCTTTACATACGAAACAAGCTTTAACAGCTTTCTTTGATGTGATGTTTTCTAAATATGAATTCATTTTCGAATATAGAAATCGAAAAAACATGCCGTATGAACGAATGTTTACCTGGCGGTGGGCATGGAGCTTTTGTATGTTTATTGCAGAGAGCTTTTCGACAGCAAGTATGAAAACGATCTCGACACTTGAAATTCTTATCATAAGTTTCGCCAAGACCGTAAGCACCTCGTTTAATAACATGACCGGATTCATTGAATCGCTAAAATCAATTAGGTTTCGAGCAAAAAAGAAACAAGAAACAACAAAATTTACAGTGTAACAAGTTAAAACAGCAGCACCGAACGCTCTCGATGTTTTCGTTGCGTATTTATCAAATGGTACGCCATTACATTTGGTGATTTTTTCACCGATGATTTTAAATTTACTCGATGGATTCTTATCATCGCATTGATAGCAAATTTTAGCTGTACTAGCTTCCCATTGAACGAAAACTATAAACGAAATCGATTTAATTTTGCAAAAAAAACCATAAACAAAAACAATTTACAGTAAAGAATAACAGCAAGATATGCAAGTTTCGACATCGTCCTATGCCAGACTGTTCTAATCGATATAAGATACTACTTATATGTTAGTTGAGATAGTAAATATGGACTTGGACTTATTTTTCTCCTACGAACGGAATGTATCAACACTTATAGATAAGTCTCAAGGTCTCTTTTATCATCACTAACATATGTCTAAGTTATTGGAAAAAAAAGTTAATGTCCTGATGAAAGAAAAGATTTGCATGTTTATTTTGTTTCAAATGATATTCTTAATGAATAATAACAAACAACAATCGAGAAGATTAGTTGCGTTGATGAAGACTCTAGAATGTTAAAATTATATATACGTATATGCGTGTGAAGACTCAAAAACAAAGAGAACATACAGGTTGTGTGGGTAGTAAACAACAAGCACCTCGACCTGCACCACCGATTAATTGCAATGTTCGAATCCTCATTAATTTGTTTCTGAGAAAAAAACAAAAAAAAATAAGCAATGTCAATCATCATCATCGAGTAAACTTTTACGTTAAATCATCGGCTTCAACTGAATGAACTTGATTGCTGTTTTTCTGTTCTTTGAATTCATCTGCAAGATTTAATAATGACAAAAAAAGGAATCTATTTCGCCATTGATTCTTTCAAATACATACGCGCCTGTTTGATACTCGTTGCTGATTTTCTTTCTATTTCATTTGGTTTAGGAGAAACAGTTGATGATCTTCAAGAGAAAGATCAATATCAAAAGCAAAAGAAAATATTTACGAACTGAATTATCGATGAAAGCATCCATTCTTCTCTGCAAATAAGAGATAATCATTACTAAATATCTCATATTTCTATACTTTGTCGTTGAATTTCTTGCTTGTTTTTCACGAATATCATCTGTTCAAATCAAAATAAGAAAAAAAAAACATCCGAATAAATAATTTTCACCATCCCAATCTTCCGTTGCGTTAACATCATGAAACATTTGCCAATTCGTTGTCGATGCTGATCGACAATGATCATTATTCGGCAAAGATCGAGCTGAACCTATATCAGATAGACCTATGAGAACAGTACTCGTACTAATCGCATCGGGACATGTCGACATATGATTAAACAAATCTTGAGGTGTTGTTAAATGATTTGCATTGAAAACACATCGAACACGTTGAATATGCGGATTAGCCTTTACAAATCGAAGTTCGAATTGAAATATTCATGCGCAAGAGAAAACAAACTCGCTTACGATCATACATCGACGAACATGATATTGAAAACGTTTAGCTAATACACGATGATTATTATCAATTGGACAATTCCAAAAATCTATGAAAAATGTTATTGAAAAAAGAATGTAATTCGAAAATATTCATCTACCATCGGGACACAAGTAGAGATTCGACATTTGATTCAAATAATAGAAAACTGAAGAATAAAGATGAAGAAAAATAAAAAAAATTTGTATATATACTATATACGTATACGTATATAAACAAATAATGAATTTTTGTTCACGTGTGTATGTACTATTTACATATCGAGGGTCTAATGAATGAATGAATGAATGAATGAATGAATGAAATAGTATATAGTATGTGAACAAGACGAACAACAAATATATCACAATCGTCTATTTAAAAATAGTTAAATATCAAATATCGAACTCGATGTCTACTTCTTCAGTAATGTGAATCTCATACCTTCATTTGTTTGAATATCTGATCGACAAATGGCACAACTACTAATGATTGTACTTGTTCTATTCGTAACATCGATATCGATGAGTATTTGCATGCCTAATACTCTTCGAATTTATCATTCATTTGCTGAAATTCATCAAAAATATACGGGATCCGTTCGTTTTCATTCGAATGAATGGTTGAATATTAAACAGGAAAGTATTCAGCTACGACCATTAGCAACCGAACGACGAATTGTTCGACTCGATATGAATATGACGGGTAGGTAGATAGATATCGATTGTCTTACAAGTCGAATGAGATTCTATTTAGGAAAAAATGTATTTGTTCGACGTTTTGCAAAACATAAATCTCCTATTCCTTGTGAATTAATCAATTCCGATCAAAGACGTTCACTTGTTCGTGATATTCAGACAAATCGATATTTCTATATTTCAAATCATTTCATTGAATATTCAACTGAATTGCAAACGAATTCAATCTATGAAGTTTCATTTCATGGTCTTAATTCGAATCATTCATATATGATGAACTATATTCTAACAAATCTTCGTTGGCAAGTTCGTTATACTCTTCAAACATATTCAAATCATTCAACAGAATTTCAAATATTCGTTGATATCATCAATGCAAGTCCATGGACATCTCAATTCGATCGAATTCATTTCATGTTAGGTGATATTAATCTTGTTTTCTATCCAAGAAGAAGTGCTCCATTCATTCTCTTGCCAACATCAAAAATCGATTATAGTGGTACCGATCTATTTACTTCGATTAATCAAACAATTAATATCACTCCTCGTTCTATTATCAGTTTACCTATTGATTCACCTCATATTCATGTTCAAATCATCTATGTTTATACACTTGTTCTCTCGAGTCCATCGTTTCTCGTTGATGTTTCAAATAAACAAACATTTCATCGTCTCTATCAACTATCTAACAGTTCGTTATTTCTTCCAACGGGTCCAATATCCCTCTATGATTCGTCATCGAATATATTCACTGGCGAATGGTATCTACCATCATTAGTACCAAATGAAAAATATGAATTTCAATTAGGTAAAGATGCTGATGTTATGTTAAATTATAATCATTCGATAGTTATCAATCCGAAAACGAACTCATCGTTGATAACAACTAATGTTTTGATACAAAATTATAAAGATAAACGTATTCATCTTCGTTTTAAATCAATTTGTCAATATTCAACGATCTGTTTTTATTATAATGATAAAGCTCGTTCACTTGGCTCGTATTTACGCTATGAATTATCTCTCAAAGCTCATTCCGAAGTTTTCTTTTCGTTCACAACTGTACGAATGTCTTAACAAAAACAAAAATAAAACTATCTCTACTGTTTTTTTTCTTCTTGTTGTTTTCGATAAAATAAACTTATTTCATTTATCATAACCACTTAGCTTAATCAAACGAAAAGTATATCATTCTTTGTTGGCGTACATTTGCTTTATCTCTCTCCCTCCCTCTCTCGAACAACGGTCAACAACACGGGAAAGAGAAACAGTTAGATAACACAAAAATTTTATTTCAAAAATGCGACTCATACGACGACTTGGAGATGGCGCACATAATGATTGTGTGATAGATGACGATGGTGATGCCGATGGAGACTATGATCTTGACTTTCATATTGCATCAGTTTTTATTCTCCTATTCGTTTCATTTGTTGGAGCAGGATTTTCCGTTGTAACGACACGAGTTCGATGTTTACGTGTCAGTCCAATTGCAATTAATATTGGAAAATTTTTCGGCAGCGGGTAATTCGAAAAAACAGACATGATAAAAAAAAATGAAACTTTCAAATTTCTTGTAGCGTTGTCTTAGCAACGGGTTTTATTCATATGCTGACAAGCGGCATGGAAGCTTTAACTAATCCTTGTTTGCCTGAATCATGGAATGCCTATGGTGCCTATGCTGGTCTATTTGCAATGATTGCTGCCTTGGTCATGCATTTAATTGAATTCATAGCTCAACAACGTAATCTTCCACCTGAACGCGGTGAATCGACTCCATTATTAGACGATAAGAGTATACGATATCGGCAACCTGAACAAATCGAAATTACTCAGACAAGCCACGGTCATTCTCATAATTTACCATTCCAAGATAGCAGTCAAAATCACAAAATTAGCACCTATCTTCTCGAATTCGGTATTGCTCTTCATTCAGTCTTAATCGGTCTCGCATTAGGCACCACCACGGACTCATTCGAAGCCCTATTAATTGCTTTAACATTTCATCAATTTTTCGAAGCTATTGCACTCGGTGCACAAATCGCACGTGTCGAACATATGTCATGTGCTTCCACAGCATTCATGGTTATCTTCTTTTCGATCACAACTCCGCTCGGTATCGGCATAGGTATTGCTATTCATACAACAACATACGATCCTGACTCTGTTTCATCTTTATTTATCAATGGAATATTCGATGCTATCTCGGGCGGTATCCTCATTTACGTTGCACTTGTCAATTTAATCAGTACAGAAATGGGACCGAATGCACGAGAATTTCAATCGTCCAGTCGAGGATTGAAAATTATATATTTCCTAGCATTATATGCCGGTGCAGCTGCAATGGCAGTTATTGGCTTATGGGCGTGATACGCAAAGAATTTTTTTTACGAGAAATAAAAACAAAATTGATACACATTTAGTCTTTTCTTGCTCGTCTATTGGCAGCAGCGACTTTTTCATATTTTTTCACTTGACTTTCCAATGACCGCGAATAAGCATCTAGATTTTTAATTGTTGTTTCTAAATTCGTCATTGCATCTTCAATATCCTCGAATTGTGTACATGTTTTAAGCACATCCGAACCTAAACAAAACATCAATCAATATACACGTCCATCAAACTTCATTTCCTATTCTCACGATTCGACTCATTCATCGATCGAACCGATGTATTCACACGTTCTAACATTCCACCCATTTCCTTGTATTTCTCCAACGACACAGCATTCATTTTATTCAAACAATCATAATCGGCAGCAATTACTAAAACACAGCAATCACACTTCTCCGGACTTTTTTTTTCTCCTATAAACATACGGCGAACTTCAGACTGAAAATAATTGCTTGATTTATTCAAAAATTGTTGAGCTACTTCTTCTACAGACAAATTCGGCTGTTTCGACGCATCCGATGTTGACATACTTTATCTATAGAACTTAAAAGCAAAAAAAGTATTCTACACTAGAACACAGCATCTGTCAACGGACTAATCAAGAATTCTTCACCAATCATATTATCTTTTTTTTTTTGACAATCACTGACATCTTTCTTTTTCCGATTCTTATCTACTTTTATTTACAAATATTAATCAAAAGCAAACAGTTAAAAATACGAAGGAAAAGGTGAATAAGACATTGGATACATCGACGTTGTTGCTGCTGGCGTTGGTGATGAATAATATTGATAGTCATGTGCAGAATAATAAGTCGGCACCGGAGATGATGTTGCATTTGGCCAGTAATCTAAAAAGAAAGAATGAATTAGATCATAAAAGACGTGGTCATTTGCACGTACTTATGCCATCGAAAGCAGGTTCATTAAATGGATACGGTTTGATGATATCCGTATCCGATGATGTCATCGGCATTGGTAATTGATTTTCGTTGTTAATTGGACTTGTTGTTGATTTCTTCGTTCGAGCACGTCGATTGCTGAACCAAGTTTGTAAACGATTTTCGTCGACGTTTAATTGTTGAACGAGATATTCTCGTGTTACAGCATCAGGATACGGCGCTTGTAAGAAATATTGTTCGAGGACTTGTGTCTGTTCAATTGTAAATGACGAACGTTGACGACGCGATGTTGGTGGTAACAGCAAGGTCTCATTTAATGAGTTATCTAGAAAAATAAAAATAGAAACTATTTGCACCCAAAATCAGAAACCCAAGTGACAATATACTTTTGCTTTCATCGGATTCTTCGGTTGATGTATTGTTAAGATCGGGTGATAGACGATGTTTTCGTCGAGTATTAGCACCGGGTTTGTAAGAACCGGTTTCGTTGTAACGTGATAATAATTTTGAAACACAACCGTGTGAAACACGTAACTAAAGAAACAAAGAGTTGTAATCAACAGAGGAAATTACGGTGTTTGTTGTTATTCATCATACCTGACGACTAATGACACAAGGACGAACGCCATTCGAGGACATTTCGATGATTTTTCGGCGGATATGATCTGGTAATGGTCGACCATTGATAAAAACTCCTCCAAGTTGATTGACACGTCCATGACCAGCTAGAAAATGGAAACTACGCATTTCTGAAATACTAATAGTTTGAAGTCTTACCAAGGACAGCTTCTTGTTCAGCTTGACGAAACATTGGAAAACTCCTAAAGTAAATCAAAAGCAAAAAACAACCAACCTGTGATTGATGTTTATTTGTTTGTTTGAATTGATTTTTATCTTGAAATTTCTTAAACTGAAATGAATTTATACAAATGAAAAAAAGGAAAAGGAGAAAAAAAAGGGGAGAGAGGGAGAGTTAATTGAAGCAGAATGTTATGCTAATTGATTAATAGAACAGAAAATGCTTGATTGATATGTTGTTATTATCTGTGACGACGATTTGTTTTGTTAATAACAAGTAGTCGTCAATGAAACAGATGTATCTTATATCATCAACAAGATGGTGTCATTTCTGTATATTTTATTTTGTTAAGATCAATGATCAAACAGTAATCAATTGATTGGCTGATTAACTCGAAAAACTTCGTAGAGAAAAAAACGTCGTAAGTCGTGATTATACAAAAATAAATCAAGTATGTCAAAGAAAATGCTCAATTCAGCAAGTGTCATGAAAAGAAGATTCACAAGAGGGTTATATTGTAATGCATCGATAAATGCAGAAATGTATATCGGACACCAACCGACGATGAACAGACAAAAGAGTATAATCATATGCTGAAGAAGGCGAATATCCCGTCGTTGAAGAGAAGCATGAGAAATAGTTGGATGTGTAGGTTGAATACGTTGTGTTGATTGACGAACATGCCGTAAGATAATTGCATTTAAAATGGTATTTAGTGTTAATGGAATAATGACCATGACTAGAAATGTATAAATGTTTACCCAATATGCTGTAATACAAACCTTAAGAAAAGCTAAAATGTAATTTTCGATTTTTACGTGAGTTGTTTTTTTTTGTCTTACATAATCTGTTGAAAATAAGTGTGGTAGAGAAAGAAGAAATCCAAGAATCCATTGTGATCCAATGGAGACAACTGCCCAATGTTTACTTCTGAAATATGCTTTCGCTGGGTATATAATCGAACAAACACGATTGAGTGATACAGAGATCAAAGCTAATGGAATATGAATAGTGGAAAATGTTTGAAAAAAATTGATAATTAAACATGACGCGGATGTGTTAAATATTTCAGTTTTATAATTTGTTAAAATCATAATGATGAACCAAGAAGATGCAGAAAACCAGATTGCAAATGCAACATTACCAGTAAATGCATTGCTGATCGTATGAAAACGAGATAAACATAGAAGTGGTAATAAATAAATGGTTGAGGAAACAATGAGAAGTCCTAGGATAGTAATGTTGAGTAGTAGTAAAATATCTTCGACTGTTGCCATGCAAAAAAAGATAAAATGGGTACTTAGTTGAGAAAAATGTCATCGTCATTTATTTTTTGGTTCAATAGAAAATTATCTAATGACGTTGCTTTTTTTTTTAATAGAGAGGTGAAGCGGAATGAAAGAGAGTTGATGTTATTATAAATATAACTGAAAGAATTTATTTTTCCAAAAGATTCTTAAATCACGATTAGAAATATACAAATTAATGATATCTGATAGAAGAGAGAATTTAGTAAGAAGAATTAGTAAAGAAATAATTAATGAATTAGCAGCTGCGGTTGGTAGAATGATAACTGTGATGTAAATTGGACTCCATCCATCGATGAATGCACAAAACATATCAATGATGGAACAATTAGAGTGATGGTTAGTCGATCGATTTGCGACCATAACGAATTTGTATAAGACTAAATAAAGTTCGAAATCATTTTTGTTTTGTTGTAATCTATTCAAATTTTACTTGTTGATTAAAAGATAAATAAGGTATCGAAATAAAACATTCAACAAGCCATTGAATTGTTATGGATAGGAGAGCCCATTTTTTTGTTTTAAAAATAAATGACACAACAAAACCGATGAATCGAAACAATAATAACAGCAAATGGCACTTGTATCGTACACATTGTTTCGAAATACGCGAAAATTTTACAAATATTTCGTCGTAGAAGTTTTTGTGGAAATCAAATTAATAGAATATAAAACCATATCCAATACAAACAACAATAGATAGCTGCACAACAGAGATTTATTGTAAAGATATTAGTCGAATGATAGATACGATAGAAACATAATATTGATATCACATAAAATCCAGCACTCTAGTTTCGTTTTTCTGATATTTTTCTTTTTTTGTTCTTACAAATAACAACTGAAAATGATTTAGCCGACTGTAAACAGATGTGAAACATATTCTTTCGATGATAATTATGTAAACAAAACATTTGCTAAACATCTATCAAGAATTTATTCGAGGAGAAATATCATTTGTCTGCCTTGAAACAATGAATAGATTCATCCTAATATCAATTCTAGTTTTGCCATATTTAAGTGCAAATGAAAATTCTATTTCATATGAAAATCTTCTCGAAAATTATTGTTCACCACCATTTCATTATTATAAATCTTGGTGTTATTATATCTTTCCGAATCTAACATTAGATTGGTCATCAGCTTATCGTCTATGTCATTCAATAGATAAATCGAGTTATCTGGTTTTTATTTCACATGATGATGAAATGCTCGATCCATTACGAGATCTATTAATTAATCGAGAACGATTTTCAAATATTCGATCACTTTGGACGAATACAACATGGGGTCAACAACATCGACGATCATGTCGAAAAATTGAATTGAAATTAAATCATAAAACTGGCCAAATCGATACATTACGAATGCCGTTTACAAATTGTCGAGAAAAACATTCGGTAATCTGTCGAAAAGATTTACGATCAATGAATTTAACTTGTCAACGACCATGGGCACTTGCCTATGGTATTTGTTATTATTTTGATGAACAAGTACGATTAGTACGAAGTGAAGAAGAAGAAAGAAATATTCTGCAATGTCAAGCATGGAATGGACAATTATTTTACAGTTCAAAACAAGAAAAAACAATATTGAATGTATTTCTATCGTATTCATTATTTAGTCTTCGAAATCGACGAATTTTACCGGAAAATTTCGGTGGTATTTCCTATACATTCGATAATGTTCTTCAAGATAATTGTTCATTAATATCCGGCGATGTTTATCTTAGTTCAGCATTAGCACAACTCAAATCAAGTAATCAAACAAAATCTTGTTCATCATACAATTCATATACATTTTGTCGGCAAAGTCAAAATAATTCTTGTCAACCACCTTGGTTTTATGATGATGGTTTTTGTCTTTATTTTTCGTCGAAATCACTTGTCGATATGTCAACAGCACGAATCGAATGTTCACAAAATGGCGGTTATCTATTGTACATCAATAATGTCTACGAACTTTTTCGTTTGGCACATAATCTCGTTTCATTAGTACCATTTTTTAAACAACGATCACTGGCTGGTGTTTGGCTAGCTCTATCCTATAAAGCATTGAGTTCAGCAATCGACGGTCAAACTGGAGATAATTTCGATTGGGAATGGGATCTATCGATTGAATCGTATCTTGACGAACAATGGAAAATGTTCGAATGGAAACAATATTTTCAACATCGTTTATCACCACTTATTGTTAGTGCAGGTGAATGTGCTGCATTGATTATTGATACGAAAATACGTGAACCTATTGAACGAACATCATGTCATAATCAACGAACGGTTGTCTGTCGAAAACCGTTTGATAATTATGAAAAATCATTTCATAAAAAAATTCATTATGAACGATTTGCTCGTTTACAAAATTCATTGGAATTGATTCCATCGGATGTTCAATCGAAAAAACCACCGAATCAAACTATTTCTATTATTCGTCATCGTTTCGAACCTTTGAATAGCACGACCTATCGTTTGATTGTTCATCTCAATAAAACAACTACCATTCGATCAACAACATTCGTTTTTACATGTAAATCCAAAGGTATCCTTTTCGAACAGACAATATCAGCCAATGATCTGTCAACAGTATTAATATTCGATATAACAAATTTACTCATTCGAAGTGAATATGAAGTTTTATTGAATTATTTTCAAACATCAAATTGTTCGAATACAACAACAAATCAATGTTTATCTCTATCGTGCTTGGATTATGATCCATGGCATTATCTTTTACCTGAAATGCGTAATCGATTAAATCAAATGCGTAATCAAACGGTAACAAATTCGATTTGTTCGAATAAATATCCGTTATCAAATAGTCAAACACGAATTTGTTCGTTATTAATCGATCAATTTCGTTTAACAGAAGATATTCTCTTGAAACCTGTCCTACCACCATTACAAACAAGTGAATGCAAAGACTACGGTGGACAGTGTATACCGAATACGGTAGCAGGAAAATTAACTATGCAATTTATGGATAAAGATTTATTTTGTCCGACAGGTTCGATTTGTTGGTTGCAAGGTAATTTTGCAGAAAACAAGAAGAAGAAGAAAACAATCTTTCCTTTTTTTACTTCAAAGGTGAACTTTGCAGTGTGAATTCATATTGTATCGATCGAGTTCGATTTCCTTGCCCATTGAATTCTCATTTAACTAATGTCACTTGTTCAAATCCTCGTCATGATTGTTGTGCATCACCATTAACATCGCCTTCGTCTTTATCTCTATATATTTCATCGAATTCAAAGCTTCCAACATGGAATCTTCTTATTCCAATATATTATTTCGCTTTTCATGGTACATCAAAATGGGATAAATATTTCTTTAATTCATGGCTTCAAACAGGCAGTGATCTATCACATGATTTTATCAATGATGAATTTCTATTTTCATGTACGGGTATTTTCGTTGATTCGTTAGTATTTTTAACACATGAATCCTGTTTACCAACGCAATTAACAAGCGAAGATAAACGTTCGATTTTATTTTCATTAATTCCTAAGAAAGATCAAGACAATGATGAATATGACAAAGTTGCTCTACAGATTCAAACATATCAAATCTATTCACCATTTCAATTAGTTCGTCTAGCTTATCGACATGATTTTCTTGCCAATAAAACCTATGAAAAATTGAATTCAGCTCGTTTGAATGACGAATCTATTCATGAATTATCATGTGTAATTGTATTCAACGAACAATCCGTTCAACAAATACGATTAGTCAATAATTTCGAACGACAATTTATTTTCAATGACGATAATAATAATAATTCATTATTTGCTTTTATCAATAATAATGATGATGATGAACAGCAATGGACATTCTTACCAATTATTTGTCTTTTAAAACAAGATACAATTCTTGATTGGTCTATTGTTGGTATTAGTGGTAAACAACTTAAGCATAAATGTAAAATTGTTAATCATATAAAATATTGTCAAATGTCATTCGTCTACGCAAATCAATGGTTCTAAATTTAAACTAAAGGACATGTCATTTTTGAAATAAAAAAAAAGAGCAATAAAGAATCTTAAATTAATTGTTGCCGTCTCGTCTCTTTGAAAGAATATAAACCGTTTATATCTAGGTCACATTTTTATTTTAAATTTATTAAAAATTATAAATATTAACCGACAGAAAAAGACGTCTCACTTCGAATATGCTCGTAAATTACATTTTTACCTTGTGTACGTGTGTTCTACCTTGATTAGAATAAACAAAATGATAGTATCTAATTTGACACACTAATATGACGTATTTTTAGAAATTTTTATGTAGAATTGCAAATGACTCAAAATCATGATGTAGAATGTATAGTCACGCTAATTGATGACATCACGCTTTGATTTGACGTAGTATCTTTTCCTAGTGTAATTATTCATTTTATTTGTACGTATAAAAGCGTCAAAATTGTTTTACTTATACACGTATAATGACACGTACATTTTATTTGCTTGTTCTCATCGAGATTTTGCTGATTTTGAACGCTGCTGCTGACCGTGAGAAAAGACAAGGAGGAGGCGGAGGAGGCGGAGGAGGTGGCGGCGGCGGCGGCGGTGGAGGAGGAGGAGGTGGAGGTGGTGGTGGTGGCGGCGGAAGTAGGTCATTTAAAAAGAAACTATGCATACACGAGAAAAACTAATTCTATTAAGGATATCGAGGAGGTAGCGGTAATTTGGATCCTCGTACGTCTGGAATTATTGCTGGTTCAGTAATTGGAGCAGTTGTGTTTATTATTTGTTGTTGCGTTTGTTGTAGTATATGTACAAAAACTCGATATAAACTTTGGAAAGGTTGGTCATTTTATTCAAATACAAGCTATGTTAAAACAGGCATGGCTATGCACAATGATCTTGCTCAATCGATCTTTCAATCGGGTAATTTCGAAAGTTTCTATCATCAATATAATAAATATCATGGTCCGTTTCAAATGAAACTTGGATTTCATCCGCAAGCTGGATACGTTGTGCATGGCGGTGGAAAGGATGACGTCGGCACTTATGTTATTACGGGCATGTACTCACCTCGAACACTTCGAATGGGTCTTGATAAACACTATCAACCGGGAACAGGAGATCCAAATGAAAATCTCGGTCATGTCGTTAAAATACAAGTCGAATGGAGTTTTGTCAACCAACAATTCGAGGGCAAATATTATCTTCGAACGAACAAACATCGTGATGAAAATCTATTCATTATTCGATTCGCTGCAACATGAGACTTTTTTTTCTAACATTTTATTCAAAAATAAGAAGAAAAACAACAACAACAATAACAATAATAACTAAATAAATCAATTTTACACTGCAGTTACATTTTCTACAGATTTTTCATGTTGAATGTCGTCTGAATTTGGTTTCCTTGTCGAATGTTGTCGATTCAGATTCGATAGAGGAGCGGTTCGAGGGCCTATGCCTGCACTTGACATCGATGATAACGATGAATCCGATGTATGTTGTATTGTTATTCTTTTTTTTCTCGAAGCAAACCACGGCATTTTACTAATTAAAAATGCTTCAAACCGTTGCCGAGCAGTTAATTTCTTCTTTCTATCCGTTTGTTTATCACGTTCAAGTTCCGTTTCGTTTTCATCACTTAATTTTACGATCGTTAATGATGCATTCTCATCAGAGATCTTTGGTTTCAACGTCATTTTGATTCCTTTTCTAAATTTTGCTTGCTCTTGACATCGATAAGGACTATTGACCAATGTTGTGCCATAATGACTTGTTACCGACGGTTCACTTGACGCACGTAATTCCAATTGTTGTGCTGGTAAAAACGATAGACCTCGTTTATGAGACCATAGAAAACAACAACGACATGCAAATAAACATTTTAAAATCGAAATAAATCGTCGACGAAATAATTTGCCCGAAAGAGAATACAATAGAGCGTTCGTTGATGAATTAAACAGATCAGTAAAAAGAAAAAAAGCAAGAAATCGTTTTATCTGTGGACATGCTGACATCGATACAACGTATAATGTTTGACAATGAAACATTGTGAGAAATATTGGTATACCCCATGATATAGTTATAACAGAGAAACTTTCAACTAAAATAACAGAAAATGCACGTAAATCATTTTGTAAACGTCGATGTCGACGTGAATTCACAGTTCGTTGTTTTAAATATTTTAAACTCTTCGAAAAATAAATCACTTTCAATGATAATAAATTGGCAAGAACAACGGTAAACGATGGCAGAGCATTGCCGAAAAATATTGCTAATGTATGACGATTGAAACCAAATGTTAATGAATGAAAAAACTCGTAGAATTTCACACAAAATGAAAAAACGACTTTTATTTGACATGGACGTTTGTCGAACAATTTTATCGTCATATCATCATGAGTTTGTCCTTGAATATTTAATAACATTGATGTTATGCCATCGACAATTTGCGTATCATGATGTGATACTAATGATTGTGTTAATGAATGAAATTCATTTGAAATATCTGTCAAACTGCAATCGTACTAAAATTAAAAAATAAATCGACCGATTATAGCCAATGTCTGTCTCCTTCGATAATCTTTTTTCTTTTTAAAGAATATTTTAAGAATTAAGCCGTAACAAAATATCGAAAGCTTCTTAAAAATTCTAGTAGAAACTTACATGAAGTTGACTTGTTTGATTGAAATATTGTCTAAGACATAATCTATTCTCGTCGATATGATGTTCAAAGAATACTTTTGAAGAATTCATTTTCATAATCGATGTTAAAACATTCATATAAACAGCTGGATCTTTTGATTTCTCACATTGTATACCTGTCCATTCCAAACAAGTTATAAACATAGCTATAAATATACTAATTATACAAGCAAATAATGCACAACAACGTGTTTCACGATAGGATAGAGAGAAAAATGTTCGAGATCGTTGTATACTTAGAATGGCGAGTAGAATGGTCGATGCACGTGTCCAAAGAACTTTATATAAAATCCATTCCAAACAAAATCGACTCATAAATGCATAGACAGAATCAACAATTGTATGAATGATACGTTGATTAAAAAAACATAACAATGACGATTTATCGACCATTGCTGTTTCACGATCGAGCATTTCAATATAACCAATTAGTAATGTAGTTGAATCACTGATTAATAAACAAATAAAATAAATCGCTATAGGCTTATGAATGAATGTTTTCGAGCAGAAAACAATGATACAAAGAATATTGGAGAATAGACTTAAGAGATGAACTAATGGCATGATTAAACACCAGGTTAATGTTGGATTGACGTATGTCGATAGACTCATTGTTGTATTTATCGAATTCAAATCCATTGTTTTACTTCTATTAATTAGAATCTTCTCGCGTGTTTTGTTTCGATCTGAAAAGATTTTTTTATGACTACGCCATTGGCTATAAAATATTGTTGTTTTTAGAAAAAAAACTATCTAGAATTTAAATGTGATATTTTTTCAAAAAAAAACTCATTAAAAACGATCTCCAACTAAAACGATCCTCTTCTCTTCTCTTCTCTTCTCTGGAGACTCGATGCACCTTTTTGTATTCAAGGTATGAAGTGATCGAGAACATTATAAAATCGAAAATTAAAAGGCAACACTTACTATCATCGAGCTGCAAATGAGCATATGTCTAACATAAAATTCAAGTCGATTTCTTTTTATAGCGAACTGGTTCAATAGACGAGACACAAGAGGTTTATTTCTCATTAAGTATATACGACCGTAAACGTGTTAACAACTATAGATAGTTTTCATTCATTGATTTACTACCCGGCAATAGAAAAAATAATTACATAGAAAAAAAAAATAAAAGACAGCAACCAACTCATTACACATGATCTACATTTTTCATGGAGCATCATTTACTAGTTTCTTTTCTCTCGTTTGAATTCGTGAACATCTTTTATCTCATTTTTCTTTCTTTTTCTTCATCGTCACCATCGTTGTTATTTTTCACTTTCTCATACTTTCCATTCTTAATTATGTAAACAAATACCTGTGCACACTTAAAAATGCTCAATGACGTCAAAAGACTAGCGAAAGAAAGCGTATTTATTCTTCACCCTTTTTATTAGTATTAAAATCTACTTAATAAGCTAGACCATCGTGCTATTCAACAGATGACAGTCAGTCAGAAGCTTCTTTTTAAAAACTGGCTTCTTTTATTTTTGTTTGTCTTCGGAATTAAAATCAAATTTAGCAAGATCTCTTTTGTCTGCACTCGAGGCATCATTCAATTATGAATCCTCGTTCACTAATATAAACTTCTTAAAAAAATCTCACACCTCGCAGACAATAAAACCGAAACGAAAGTAACTTGTTTATTGACTTTCTAGTTCCTGTCTATTCGCCAATTCGAACAAAAATATTTAACTACTAAAGCAATGTTGTGCTCCTTTCTCGTATGTTTACTTAACGTGCTATTACTTGAATCTAACTTATTTGTTTGTTCGTTCTACCTAAGACACAAGGATTTCTCTTAGTCAGAGAAAAAAAAGCGTTTATCTTCTTTCCGGAACTGACAGAACAGTGCGCTTTTATTCTCTCAAAAAATTTCGACAAGACTCGCATGTTTATTAAACCCTATTAATACGAAGTCATTTCTAATTTCTTCTCGTCTACTGATAATAGCATCACAATTCCACTCTTGACGTATTGCGCATCGCATTATTTTGAGAGAAAAAAAAAGGGCAAATATGCTTTTTTTTTCTCTGTGTAATTAAAATTATATATATATGTGAACAACAACTAACTGCATATAAGATCTATTAATTATATACGTGAAGTTCTTTGAGTTTAATCGAGGGATTGACGAGTTGTTCAATAGAAAAATCTATTCCGGATATGACACAGTATAATTTTAGTGCAGAAACAAAAACAAAAATCCTTTAAATGAAACGAATAGAAATAGAAAAAGAAAATTGATTGTTGATTGTTTGATCTATCATGTCATTGACGCTGAACTTGTGAAAAAAACAGGGTTAATGGCAATAATTACTTTTTCTCTCGCGGTTCGCACGCCATATCAAATTTTACCAAAAAAAATTTTAAGAAATAAACACGACTGTAAATATCGAGAGTTCAACATGATTTTTCAGTTAATC
>ERZ778023.2331-NODE-2331-length-23739-cov-4.665344_pt1 | contig 23739 bp, 19 predicted proteins | sample MGYA00375753_ERZ778023 | MGnify/ENA primary metagenome ERZ778023 (study PRJEB29350, sample SAMN05389822) | bioreactor metagenome | isolation source: Ammonium sulfate bioreactor | place: South Africa: University of Cape Town | collected 2014-04-04 ... | reverse complement strand
CTCTCGATAATAAGCTTGCAGTGTGCCCTCTTCAGCAAAAAATTTCGGAAATGAATGATTTAAAAGCAAAAGGCCTAAGCCTCGCAGCTTTTGCAATTATTCTCGTGGATAATCCATTGGTCGCCGCCACAGGGCATCGAATTTGTAATGACTGTGCCAAGGCGTGCATTTTCCAAAAACAAACACCGGTGGACGTCCCATCGATAGAAACTCAGATTTTGGATGAAATTCTCTCGCTTCCATGGGGATTTGAGATTTATGCGCTTTTAGTACAATGGAATCCTTTAAATCTTAAAAAGCCTTTTCCTGAAGCTCCTACAGGCCGCAATGCTCTTGTCGTTGGGATGGGGCCAGCAGGCTTCACAGCGGCCCATTATCTCTTAAGAGAAGGCCATACCGTCGTGGGTATTGATGGGCTTAAAATTGAGCCTCTGCCGTCCGTTTATCATGAGCCTATTTATGAGATAAAAGCTCATTTTGATGATCTTGATCGGCGTCTTATCGCGGGATTTGGTGGGGTGGCTGAATATGGAATTACCGTGCGATGGCAGAAAAATTATCTTTTGTTGATTCGAATTTTGCTGGAGAGACAGGCCCATTTCCGTCTGTTTGGGGGGGTCAGGCTTGGAAGTCAAATTACTATTGAGACAAGTTGGGAGCTCGGATTTCATCATATTGCCCTTTGTTGTGGCGCCGGAAGTCCCCGGTGGTTACCTCTTAAAAATAGCATGGTCCCGGGGGTTCGTTTAGCTCAAGACTTCCTGATGGCCTTACAATTGATGGGCGCAAGCCGTGAAACGACTTTATCCTCTTTAACGATTCGGCTGCCGATCGTCGTCATTGGAGGCGGTCTCACGGCTATAGATGCGGCGACGGAAGCTCTCGCCTATTATCCACTGCAAGTTGAAAAATTCGCAAAACGGTATCGGGCGTTGGTTGAAAAATTGGGGGAGAAGAAAGTCACAGCTGGGTGGTCAGAAGAAGATCATGCAATTGCTCAAGAATTCTTGAGTCATGCAGACTTATTCGCTCACTCTAAAGAAAAATTACCGGACATCCTTGAAAAATTAGGGGGCGCAACCCTACTTTATCGAAAAGATTTAACAGAGGCTCCCAGTTATCGGGGGAATCATGAGGAAGTTTTTAAAGCCTTGCAAGAGGGCGTTAAATTCCTGCCAGATGCCTCTCTTTTAGAGATTTTGACGGATGAAAAAGGCCAGGCAAATGGCGTAAAAATAAGGCGTGGCTCTATAGACGAAAATAGGCCTGCTCGCACAATTTTAATAGCGGCGGGAACAACGCCAAATACGCAGGTTGCTGAAGAGTTTCCAGACATTTTTAAAATCGAGGATGGGTATTTAAAATCCCTCTCAGAAGACAGTTGTATGGCCGCAAAAGACGCGCAAGGAAGAACAATAAGCTTTTTTGGAGATCTCGATGCGCGCTACGCCGGAAGTGTGGTAAAGGCCATGGCAAGCGCAAAGCACGGGGTACCCTTGATCACAGGGGCTCTTAAGCAGCTCTCTCTAGAGCCTGAAAATCCGTCAAGCTTGATCCAGAGAGTTGAGAAAGCTTTTACGTCTACGCTTCAGTCTGTGAAGCGATTAACAGAGCAAGCTATTGAATTAATTATTCATTCTCCGGCTGCAGCGCGACACTTTCAACCAGGACAAATTTTTCGTCTCCAAAATTATGAAACCAATGCGCCGCGCCACAAAGGGTATCCTCTTCTCATGGAAGGGATCGCCGTCCGAGGGGCGTGGGTTGATAAAGAGCAAGGCTTGATTGGTGTTGTTGTTTTTGAGATCGGTGCGTCTTCTTTGGTCAGCCAATACCTTCAGCCACATGATCCTATTCTCCTGATGGGGCCGACGGGGTCGCCAACAGAAATTCCTCAAGGGGAAAAGGTTCTTCTCATTGGTGAGGGGCATGGAAATGCGGGATTAGTAGAAATTGCCCGCGCGATGAAAGCCGCCGGTAATGAAGTTCATTACGTGGTCGGTTATGAACAGCCAACCGATGTTATTTATCAAGAAGAAAGAGTTGAACAGGCGGCCGATTATCTTTATTGGGCCTTTTCTCAAACCCCTGAGGCGTGGTCTCTGCGCCCTCAAGATCAGCTTTTTCAGAGGACTGTTGTGGAAGCATTGGAAGCACTTGTGCAAACACAGAAAATAAGAGAGATCGATCGTCTTTTTATTATGGCTTCTGCAACAACTATGGCCGCGATTGATCAAATGAAGGCTTCTTTCGTGAAGACAAAATGTCAGGCGATTGCGAGTGTCAATGCACCGATGCAATGCATGATGAAGGGCGTCTGTGGGCAATGTTTACAACGCCATAGAGACCCTTTAACAGGGCAAGAAAGCATGGTTTTATCCTGTCGAACCCAAGATCAACCTCTTGAAAAAGTGGATTATGCAAGCCTTTCTGGACGCTTACGACAGAATCGAGTTCAAGAAAAAGTAAACGCCTTGTGGCTTCGTCAACTTTTCAAGAATTCAACCTTTGAAATGAGATAAAGGGTGCTTATATAATAAAGATAAAGACTTTAATTTAAAGGAAGATTTCCTAAATGGTGAAATATATTAAGATTTTAACAATTTTGATATTCTATAACATTTGTGCTCAAACCATAACCGCCTCCCTTGTTATCGAAGAAGATCTTCACTCTACTACAAAACAAGCGACTCCCAAAAGTGAAGCTGTATCATCATGGGGTCTTTACTCTTTATGGGAATGGGGCAAACAAAAATTTTCATCTCTCTTAGCGCCTACTGCTAGTGATCCTCAAATATTGATTCATTCTCAAGAATCAGAAGATCATCAAGCAACGTCATCAAATGCTTCTGTATCCGATGATCCGGCTGCATCATCTTCTCAAGTACTCTATTTAACTTTAGATAATCTGAGATCTTTAGTCATAGATGAAAAAAGCTTTACACCTTGGAAGCGTGAAGCGCTTTTGCGTCGATTTTTGAGTGTTGATGCAATACCAGAAGAAGACAAAATAAAACTTACTTTAGTTTATTTACGACATATTGAGGGGCCTATAGGTGTTGATAATATTTTGGATGACGTACATCAAAAGAGTCTCGAGGCGTATATAGACTGTATTTATCAAAAATATGCCTTTGAAAAGAATGAAAAAATAGAATTTCTTAACAGCTGTGCTACGCAAAATGATTTTAAACATAATTTAGAGGATTTTATAAAATTTTTAGAGGCGCCTATCGTTCTTTATGATGGCTTAGAAAAAAAAGCACAGAGCAGTATTCAAGAATATCTTTCTTCCTATCGTGAAAAAGTCAATGGCAGCTTATTTTATGGATTGTTAGCATGCGTAGAGATTAGGATGTTATCATTACAGAATGAAAAATTGCGTCAGGCATTTGATAGGCTTTCTCCTGAAGATCAAAAAGTGGCCCTTCAGTATTTAAAGATCAAAGGGATGGAGGGAGAATTTTCAAAGACTGAAAAAAATCTATCGAGAAAAAAAGTAAAAAGTTCTAGGAAATTAGAAACCTTATCGTTTTCTCATGGGGCTGAAATTAAAGAATTTGAATCCATTCCTGGAGCGTCAAAAGTTGGGACAACTATACCATTTCTGCATACAAGCCTTGAGCAAATAACCACTATAGGTAAAGAAACAAGTTGGCGAAGGACGATCATTGAAACGCTTGAGAAGATTGAAGAAATAGCGCGAAATTATGCGCAAGATTCCTCAACATCTCTTTTTGAGATTTATCAAATTTATCTTTATAAAATTTATCGAGATACCGTTCCTGGTAAAACTTTTACTCTCGTCCTTAGAAAAGTACTTTCTGCTTATACGGGAGAAGGTCGCATCCAAGAAGCATTGGAGCGTGCAGAAATCTTAAGGAAATTAGAAAATGAATCAAAAGATGGGGTAAGTTTCGAAACGCGTTTCCTTATTGCAAGCTTAAAAAATCTTCTGGGAGATCATGCAGACTGGTTAGAACTCGAAGCAGAGCAGGAAAGAATAGAAAAAGCAAAACAAAATAAGAAAATTTCTAGAGTGGTGTGCGCAACCCAAGCGCATGTGGCTCAGATAAAACAAGTAGAACGACAAAAGGTTGAAGAAGATCAAAAAAAAGCAGCAGAACAGCAGAAGCGAGATGAGACTTATCAGCGTCTTCGTTCTGAAAAACAGCATGGGGCGATGTATGTAGCTTCATCTTCAAGATGTGAAGCTGATCCTTCAAGGCAGGAAGAAAAGGCGGCAAAGCGAGCCCGTCATGAACAGGCGATCAAAGACCGTTTGGAGATGGATGTGAGGGACACCTCATTTCCTGTGTCTGAATGCGCTTCATCTTCCAATGAACCAGATCATAAGCCTCTGACCTTTTATGACATTCGACAAAGGCGTCTTGCAGAGTCAGATAGAGATCCGCGCACGCTTTCCGATTTTTTCAAATTTTCTCATGCAAATAAGACAGTTAATACAGCCATTGAAAAAGGCACTTGGCAATTTACACGAGGACAATTGGCAGAATACTTTAGAAATATGCAATGTGATGTAAAATCAGGTAAAGGGAGTCACGAAAAAGTTTCATTGCCTCATTTATTACAAATCATAAAAGAGGGCGAAGTAATCACCATTTTGAGTGATATGGGAGGCGCTTTAACCCTCCCAGAATGGGAAAAGATCGTGCCGCATTATTTACGTCCTCAAATTTTAGAAGCGTGCAAACTCATCAAGCTGAAGGCCATCAAAGCAGAAAGCTCTGCAACGGAAGATTAAGAGAAGGAGCATCTCCATTCATCTAAAAAAGTACGATCTTGAGAGTTGAGCTTATTTTTCTTAACTCCCACTTGAAAAAACAATTCCTTGATATGTGGAAGGCTTGTTTTTAGGCTTATAGGCTGGATCGGTATGAACATCTTTACCGACAAATTCATAAAAAAAGCGTTGAGAAGGATCTCGGGTTCCATCTGCTAATAAAGGAATTTCTGAGAGGCTAATTTCATCATTGGGGATCCAGAGCTATCTGTACCATTTAGAGGTTCGACATAGTTTTCTAGGAACTTTTTAATAGCAGGAGGACGAATAGATTCTGGCGTAAAGTCATCAAAAGCTTCAAACTCCAAAGACAACATATCGTTTAGTTTTTCAACCTTCCAGTCTTCATACTCTATAGTTGAATCAGAGTCAGAGGTAGTATAGTTATCAGCGTCGTCATAACTATATTGGGATGTATTTTCATCACTCTCTGCGGAATTATAATATCCTTCATAACCTTTTGTATGTCTAGTCCGCCAGCCATTTTCGTCCTCAGAGCTTCCAGAAGCATAAGCTTGATTACTCAATGGGGGGGTATTTTCTTTATCATCTCCGATATTGTTGGAACCGAACGTCAGCGTCGACGTAAAGAGAGTGATCACCAATAAGAAGCATTTGAAGGCATTTAGTTTCATGAGACGTTTTCCCCATCATTTTTCTGATGAGGCAATCCTAAAAGGTCTTTAAATGCTTAATCCATAGGCAAAAATTACCTAGGTAGTAAAAATTGAATTGACACTTATAGAAGAATTTTTTGCAACAGAAGGATGGTTTTTAAAATATTTTATTTTAACAAATAAATCCTAAACCTTTTTAGTCCCATATAATAAATGGAAACAATTTTACTCTTATCAGCTTCCGATAAAGCTTTTAAATCCTTCTCTTCAGCTAATTTAAAATAACCTTTAACATCTCCACGCTTATTATCCGGGTCTTCATTCACATCAGGATTATTTTCATAAATTACATTATCCTCAAGAAATTCGCGAAATAAACAGTCAAATAGCTCGATCTTTTTCTCGGTATGCTCGTCGATCTTAATTTTAATAGCAGGAGTACTTGTGTACATATGATGGAAATAAAACATATAGTTGAGTTTAAAAGTTTTATTTTCAGCTATTTTAATTTGTTGAACTTTTGAAAGAAGCTTTATACAACTTGGACATGTTTGATAGTAAGAGAAAAATCTGAGGCCTATACTTTTAATGCGATCAACGTTGCCAGCTTTATCGAACAGCGGAGAAAAAAGCTTCTTACTATGCTTGACAACATGGTATAAAGCATGAGGCTCGGTGTGCCTGCAGTCGTTTGTAGTATGAGGGCAATCAGTATCTCCATCCGTATGGAAAAATTGCTTGCAAACGACGTTGCATTCATCCCCATCACATTCATAACTATCTGTTGATATGGGAAAAACGTGAGGATCTTTTTTGACGCATGATGCTAATCCATCTTGTGTTGTGAAATAGGCCCATCGATCATTATCTCGTACCCTAGTTTGTGTGTAGAAAATTACTTTTCTATTCGGATTCATAACTAAATTTCCGTTAGCATCTAGGATATATTTTTTAGATTTTCTGGCAAAAAGAGGTGACTCAACTATTTCAAAAGTTTCAGAAGCACCAAGTACAGCGGGCTTTTTGTAAACAGCATATAATGTTAAACATAAGTGATTAAATTTACTGTTCTTATTAACTTTAGTCTCTCTAACCCTTTGGTATAATATACTTATTTTCTCTAAAAAATCAGAAGGCTTCTCTTTGAAACTTACGGCTTTACCATCAAATTTAAATTTGGTTTTTTCAGAAATAAATTCAATTTTATCTTCTGCTCCTTCGACATATAATGTTGCTGTTTTTATTTGATCTGCAGTGAGTGAAGTTAGATCAGAACTTTTTGCTGGGCGCATATAAAGAACTTCAGTTACACCTTCAACTGAGGCTTGAAGGGCTGAAAAATAACTTCCTATAAAAAATAAAGCAAAAATATGTACTATTTTGTAGTACATAGCAGTCTTATTATTATTCATTAAATGTCCTTCCCTAATAAATCGGCTCTATTATGCATGGTTATTGTAATAGTAAAATACTTCTATCCCCGTGAAAATGTATAAAAACAACCTGTCTAAAAGGCCGAAGCTATAGGTCTTGGCCCCTGGTCCGTCCATTTAAAAATGAAAAAGGTTCTGTCAACGGTGCCATCGTCTTTGAGGAAAAAGAAACCATTGGCGCCATAAAACCCTTCTTTTTTGATAAAATCATGAAAATTCAGTCGTTTGCCAGATGATTGTTGAAAGGCATAAAATAAGGCGACGATGGCATCGTACCCAAGGCTTGCCATTCGTTGAGGCGCCGTGCCATAGATTTTTTCAAATCGATCTTCAAATGCCTGATACGTTTCAGGGGTCGCTGCGGCATACCAGCTCCCTAAAAGGGGGGCGGGCGCTTTTTTGCTTTCCCATAACGAGGTTCCTAAAAGTTGAACCTGAGAATAATTAAATTCATAATAATCTAAGTTATTGAAAAGATTTGTTAAATCTATTCCTCCTACCGGAATAAAAAGAGCGTCATAGGAAATGTGCTTGAGATGGTTTAATTCTGTTTTAAGATTTTCGCCCTGTCCTTCATAAGGAACCAATCCCACGAGAGTCATATGGTTTGCTGCGCCCTCTTTTTTAAGTTCATAGCTGATGCTATCTCCATAGGCTGTCCTGGGGACAAGAGCCGCGATTCTTCGGATATTTTGCTGAGCGGCATACGCCAAAACCTCGCGAACTTGGGCTTGTGGTGAAAAACCAAGCATAAAGATCCCTGGCTCGGCGACTTTGATATCATTTGAAAAGGAAAGCATGGGCACTTGACGAGATTTAATCAACGGCTTTAAAGCCTTCACTTCTGAGGAAAAAACAGGGCCAATAAAAGCTTCTATATTTTCATGAAGGCCCTCTTGCGCGGCTTTAAAGGCCCCTTGCGGAGTTCCTTCTGTATCTTTATACACAAGTTCAACATTTTCCATAGGATGCTCAAAGAAGCTAAGCTCGGTCGCTTGCCTTAAGAACTTTCCAAGAGAAGCATGAGATCCTGAAAGAGGAAGGAGAACGCCAATTTTACGGCGTTGCGTTGGAGAAGAGATTTCTGCCTCAAGAGGCTCTCCCTGAAGTGAAAGAGGGACTTGTTGATCAGCTTGATTTTGAGTTATGGTGGTTTGGCAAGAGGTAAGGCCAAATAATAGACTGATAACAAAGGCTTTAAAGCATGGTTTCATTCCAGGACATCCTTCACAAAAATGTTTCACGTGAAACAAACAGTAATGGCTCTTCTTCCCATTGTAAACATACGAACAAAGTTCATCGCAAAATTCAAGCTGAACGTAAAGGGCGGTGGGCCGAAAGAATAAGTCGGATTTTATTACGCCTAAAAGGGTATCAGATTTTAGAAACTCGCTATAAAACTCCGGTTGGAGAGATTGATATTATCGCAAAACGCCGTAAAATTTTGGCTATTATTGAAGTTAAGGCTCGGTCGACTGAAGCCTTAGCCCTTGAATCGCTGCAAAAGACTCAACAACAAAGAATTCAGCGCGCCGCCACGTGGTTTTTAACAAAAAATCCAAAACTTACTGGTCTTCAGGTTCGCTTCGATATAATCTTAGTTCTTCCATGGCGATGGACTCATCTTCAAAATATGTGGATTATATAAAACGGAGATTAATATGAAAACGATGCTTGTTTCTGCTTCAACACTCATGGGGCTTTTTATGCTCTCAGGATGTGCCCCTGTTGCTTTTATGGGGGGCGCGACATCTGTTACGACCAGTGCCTCTGAAGAACGTGGTGTGAAAGGGGTCTTCTCAGATGCTAAAATTAAGGCGCATCTTCAATCTAAATGGATGGATAAAAGGCCAGAGCTTGTGATGGCCACAAATGTAGTTGTGCGACAAGGACGTGTCCTGATTACGGGAGAACTTGAGACAACTGAACAACAAATTGATGCGGTTCGATATGCGTGGCAAGTGCCCGGTGTGAAAGAAGTTGTAGATGAAACAACTGTGGGAAAAACATCTTCTTTTCAACAATATGCCCGCGATACATGGATTTCAACGCAACTCAAGACAAAGATTTTAAAAGATGATGACATTCGGTCATTGAATTACAATTTGCATACTGAGAATGGAACGGTGTATCTCATGGGGATTGCCCAAAACCAACAAGAACTTGATAAAGTGACTAATTATGCACGCCATATCGGCGGAGTCCGAAAAGTAACAAGTTATGTGACGATTAAGTCACAGACGTCTGGGGAGATTCAAGAGAAAACCCCTCATTCCCAAGGACAAGTGACTTTAGAAGATTTTCCAAGTGTAGAAGCATCAGGTGAGTCGTTAACGCCTCAAACGCTCGATGAACCCAACACGGGCTCTTCTTTCCAATAAAAAGATCGATGGGAGGAGAGGAAAGATGACGCTTAAAGTCGCCTTGCAAATGGATCCGCTGTCTTCTTTAAATGAGGCGGCGGATACGACAGTCGCGTTGATATTTAAGGCGTCCACTGAAGGTATGAACTTTATTTTTATGGGCTGCACCACGTAACGTGAGATAATCATCAGGTGCGGACTCACTTATCTCTTCTTTCTTCGCTTGAGCCGACACCTTTATTTTTCCTCTAAAGAAGAATTTTTAGCCCAAAGGAGTGAAAATAATTGACTGTTAAAGCTCAAGATTTTTAAGATTATCTCTATATCTAGACACTAAAATTAAAAAATAGAAAATAAGATGGTCGCGCGCATTAATACTGTTTCTTTTCAGGGAATTGAGCCTCTTGCAATTGATGTTCAAGTGCAGATCACCACAGGGATACCATCTTTTTCCATTGTAGGATTGCCCGATAAAGCGGTGGCAGAATCTCGAGAAAGAGTGCGGGCTGCTCTTCATTCGTTGGGCCTGGCTTTGCCCCCAAAGCGCATTATCGTGAATCTTTCTCCTGCGGATATCCAAAAAGAAGGCAGCCATTATGATTTACCCATTGCATTGGGGCTTTTGGTGGCTTTGGAAGTACTTCCTTTTGAGGAAGTCCATCAGTATGTAGCCTTAGGTGAATTGGCACTTGATGGCCGGATTTCCTCTATTTCTGGTGTGTTGCCAGCAGCTCTTCATGCCTCAAGCCAAGGACAGGGGCTCATTTGTCCTGAACCCTGTGGAAAAGAGGCAGCCTGGGCCCCGGAGATTGATATTTTAGCGCCGTCAACTTTATTGGCCCTCATCAATCATTTTAAGGGGCTTCAGCTTTTGCCTCGGCCGTCGCCTGGGGTGACGGAGAATTCTCACCACGCTTTCGATCTCATCGATGTTAAGGGTCAAGAAACAGCAAAACGAGCCTTTGAAATTGCGGCGGCGGGAGGGCACAATCTTCTCCTGATGGGGCCGCCTGGGGCAGGAAAATCAATGTTAGCGGCTCGTTTGCCAGGCCTTCTTCCACCTCTTGAACCGGAAGAAGCGCTTGAAGTTACGATGATTCATAGTATCGCCGGGAAGCTCCCCGAAGGAACGCTGATTAAGCAGCGTCCTTATCGAGATCCCCACCATTCGGCTTCGTTGCCCGCTCTGGTTGGGGGAGGGTTTAAAGCTTTACCTGGCGAAGTTACGCTCGCCCATCGCGGTGTTTTATTTCTGGATGAACTCCCAGAATTTTCACGAAGCACGCTTGAATCTTTACGGCAGCCTCTTGAGACGGGACAAGTGACGATTGCGCGGGCCAATGCCCACATTACGTATCCCGCCCGTTTTCAATTGATTGCGGCGATGAATCCATGCCGATGTGGTTATTTAGATGAGGTCTCAAAAGCGTGTTCTCGGGCGCCAAAATGTGCCGTTGATTATCAAGCAAAGATTTCTGGACCCCTTTTAGATCGAATCGATTTTCATGTTTTTACGCCGGCTGTAAAACCTTTAGAGCTTGCTTTACTGTCAGGAAAAGAATCGACAGAAACGGTGGCTGAACGTGTTGCAAAAGCGCGGTTGTGGCAGCGTCAACGGTTTTTAAAGAAGATACCCAACAGTTCAAGTCGCGTGAATGCAGAAGCTTCAGGAAAGGAGTTGGAAGCCATTCTTCAGATAGAGGAAGAAAGCCAAGGATTACTCAATCAGGCCGCTGAAAAATTGAGATTCTCCGCGCGTAGTTATCATCGCCTTCTTCGGGTTGCGCGGACAATTGCCGATTTGGGGGAAAGCGAAACCATTCGTAAAATTGATATGGCTGAAGCTCTTTCTTTAAGGCTTAATAGTCTAACTACTTGAAAATAGTTGATTTTAAAATATTGATTTAGCCGATTTTTAATTTTACAGTAAAGTATGAAGTATATACTTTTTCTCTTCTTCGTAATCCCCTTAAAGCTTACATACGCTTTTAATCGGGAGCATTTAAGAAATTTTCATGAACAATTAGAGTCTGGTCAACGAATTTCTGCTGTCGGATTTAACTTACGAAGGGCAAATCTTAAAGGTTTAGATCTCAAAAGAGCAGATTTTTCTGGGGCAAACTTAAGGGGTGCTGATTTTTCGGATGCAGATCTGACAGACGCCGTATTTGAAGGAACAATTCTTACAAAAGTTAATTTTCAGCGGGCCAACCTCACAAGAGTCGAGTTAAAAGATGCAGTTCTGAATGGGTCCCATTTTAAAAAAGCACGTTTGTTGGGTATAAAATACCATAAGATCCGCTCTGCAAAAGGGACGTTGTTTGAAGATAAAAAAGAAATGCAAAAAAAGATTGCATATGAAGAAAAAATTGAGAGAATTGAGCGGGAATTTTGTGAAAAAAAACAATCCTCGATTCCTATTGATGTCTCTTCCTCTGCCAAGAAAACGCATATATATCTAAATGATTTGGCAAATAATGGAAAAGAATATACCCTTTTAGATTTTAGGGTCCCCGAATCTTTTTCTCAAGAGATCAGCCCCTTAGTTTTTTTGAAAGCCCCTCTTTTTAAAAGTATCGTTAAAAGCACTCTTCCAATCGCAGATAATCAAGGTTTGATTATTTTTTTAGAAAATAAAGATTTAATGTTACCCCGATGGAACCCTTATCATCCGTCGCTTGATCTTCATGCAAGAGTTTCCTTACCTCTTAAGTATAAATGGATTGAAGAGTTTATTAGAAAATCTTTTTATCAGCATCTTCACAGTGTTGAAATTATCACAGGAAGAGGTCTGCATAACCCACAAGGAAAGATGGGGACTTTGTGGAATATATGTCACGACTATCTCATAAGAAAAAAATTTTCCCCTTATATTCAAGAGATTCATTCTATTAGTAAGCAAGGCGGATGGAGGGTTACCCTAAAAAATAGAAAAAGAATTTTAAGAAATAAAAAGGATAATGCGCGTAACCTTAGCTTTTATGGGCCTACAGCATCCTCTGGAGAGCTTAAGGTACAATTTATGACTCAGAAAGATAAGAGAATAAGAACTCCGGTAGAAAACCCTAAAAAAACAAATAAAAACCAGGATGGTAAAGGAAGAAAAAAAAGAAAGTAAAAATGTTTCACGTGAAACATTTTCAGGAAGATAAGATCTCTATTTTTCTTAAAGAGAAATTCATTAAAAGAACCATCTTTTGATTTTTAGCTATTTAACCCTATAGAATTTGCGATTTCTAAGGCGTTATCTAATGAGAGTTGTTTGTCCTCTTCTGCGTATGTTTTGACCTTAATCTGAGGGTCTAAAACATTTTTAGAATGGAGATACTTTACACTTAATAGCAACTGAAGATCTATAGGTTGATATCTTCCACTATCATTACTGAGGCTTGTGATTTTACCGTTGCGAACTTCGATGTGACCGACACAGGCAATCGCTTGACCTATCCCTTCCTTTTTGAAGAAAAAAGTATGATGGACAGCTGTAATATCGGGATGTTTATGTGGAAAGTAAATGCACAGGTCCCCTTTTGAGCTTAAAGCCCATAACCCCATTTCATTTGAATCTAAAATTTCATTATGGTGATAAAGAAGTCCCTCTTCCCGAAATTCAACAAGGGTTCTTTCCTTAAGTTCTGGTAGATTTCCCGACCATCCTCTTTCATCCAATAAAAATATTGGCGTCGAAATAATAAATTGCCCAAAAATTTTAAATCTCGTCTCATCTAAGCCTTTGAGAATAGAATTTTTTAAAGGAATTTCTGAATTATCTTCTTCAATAAGAGGCGCGCTTGCATGAGAGAGAAAAGTTAATAAATTAAAAATAATTAAAATATTAAGTAATAATTTTCGCATTAATTTCTGCTGAAGATAATTATTTCAAAAGTAAATAATAATAGATAATAAAAATTAAGTCAAGAAAGATGGATTTTATAAAGTGAGTACTTTATTTGAGTATTGCTACTTTAGGGTCAAAATGACTTAAAAATTTCATAAAATTTTAATCATCTCATGGAAATATGAAATCCTCTTGATAAGTCAGGAAAGAAGGCGAGAAATTTATGAAGTTATCAAAATTTATTGATAAACTTGCACAAAGCAAAAATTTGTTTCAAAATCACTCAATTATAAAGTGAGGAGGGAAGATTTTATCATGATGCCGTCTAAAAGACCGCTGTCACCGCATCTTCAAATTTACAAACCTCAATTGACGTCTGTTCTTTCCATCATGCACCGTTTTTCCGGCGCCTTTTTATGTATGGGCGTGGGGGGGATTATTCTATGGCTTTATGGGGTCGCCAATGAGCCTAAATGCTTTTCTTGGCTGGTTGCGATGGGGCAAACCTTTTGGGGAAAAGTTTTTCTCTTTTTAATGGTGTATGCCTTTTTCTATCATCTCGCGAATGGCCTTCGCCATTTGATGTGGGATGCTGGATATGGCTTTGATCTTAAAACAACATATCGCACAGGATGGCTTGTTGTTGGGGCTTCTTTTGTTTTAACTTTGCTTTATTGGATTTTATTTCAAGGAGGAAACCATGGCTTCTAATCCTCATGGAAGTGATCATTGGAAAGCTCAACGCTTGACGGCAATCTCTTTATTTCCTTTGAGTCTTTGGTTTTTGGGGTCGTTGTTGATTTATTCTCCCAGTGAGTATGCAGCCATTGTAATGTGGTTGAAGTCGCCTCTGTCAGCGACAGGGATCGTTCTGCTGATAGGGGTTCTTCTGTATCATGCTCAACTTGGGATTCAAGTGGTTATTGAGGATTATATCCATCGTCCAACGCTTACCGTAAGCCTTGTTTATAGTCTGAAGGCCGTGGCCTTAAGTCTCTTTATTTTGGCTTGTTTTTGTGTCCTTAAGATCCATTTTCATCCCCTTTAGCCTCACAGGAGTTCTTATTATACAATGACAAAAGCCTATGAAATTATTGATCACAACTATGATGTGGTGATTGTGGGGGCCGGAGGAGCTGGCTTACGCGCGGCTTTGGGAATGAGTGCGACCGGCCTTTCAACTGCTTGTATTACAAAGGTTTTTCCAACACGCAGTCATACAGTTTCTGCTCAAGGGGGCATTAGTGCCGCCTTAAACAACATGGAAGATGGCGACCATTGGCGTCATCATATGTATGATACCGTGAAGGGCTCTGATTGGTTGGGCGACCAAGATGCTATTGAATATATGTGCCGCAATGCCATGGACGCGGTTGTTGAGCTTGAACATTATGGGGTGCCTTTTTCGCGGACAGACCAGGGAAAAATTTATCAGCGTCTTTTTGGCGGGCACACGATTAATAAAGGCGAAAAAATGGCTCAGCGAGCTTGCGCCGCAGCAGATCGAACAGGTCATGCCATTTTACACACGCTTTATCAACAATCCTTAAAACATCAAACACGCTTCTTTATTGAATACTTAGCGCTTGATCTCATTATGGATGACGACGGAGTTTGTCGGGGCGTAACGGCGTGGAGTCTTGAAGATGGGAAATTGCATCGTTTCGCAGCTCATATGGTTGTGTTAGCGACCGGCGGACATGGACGAACATTTTTTTCCTGCACAGGGGCCCATACCTGCACAGGCGATGGTAATGGAATGGTCTTGCGCGCGGGTCTACCGCTCCAGGATATGGAGTTTATTCAATTTCATCCGACAGGGATTTATGGCGCGGGATGTTTGATTTCTGAAGGAGCCCGCGGCGAAGGCGGTTATCTCACAAATAGTCTGGGCGAGCGCTTTATGGAGAAATATGCACCCCATGCTAAGGATTTAGCTTCTCGCGATGTCGTCAGTCGGGCGATTACCATTGAAATTCAAGAAGGCCGCGGATGTGGGCCTCATAAAGATTATGTCGATCTTCATCTAGAGCATCTTAATCCCACGACCATTCATGAGCGTTTGCCGGGAATTTCAGAGACGGCCCGGGTTTTTGCGGGGGTGGATACCACCAAAGAGCCAATTCCCGTGACACCAACCGTCCATTATAATATGGGGGGCGTGCCGACCAATTATCATGCAGAAGTCGTGAGTCCGCGCGGTGGAGATCTCGAAGCCGTTGTGCCAGGATTAATGGCGATTGGTGAAGGGGCTTGTGTCTCTGTGCATGGCGCGAATCGATTAGGGACCAACTCTTTGCTTGATCTCGTTGTTTTTGGAAGAGCTGCGGCGTTAAGAGCGCAATCTCTTATTCAACCAAATACGCCCCATCGCTCGCTTTCTAAAGGCGCAGGGGACTCCTCTTTTGCCAGATTAGATCGTCTTCGTCATGCCAAAGGGTCTCTTAAAACGTCTGAAATCCGTCTACAAATGCAAAAAACAATGCAAGCGCATTGCTCGGTATTTCGGCGTGAAGATATTCTCGCAGCGGGCCTTTCTAAGATGAAAGACATCCATGCGTCCCTACAAGATATTGCCCTTTTTGATCGTTCTTTAATTTGGAACTCTGATTTGATGGAAGCGCTTGAGCTTGAAAATATGATGGGGCAATCTCTCGTGTCGTTGGCGTCAGCGTTAGCACGTCAAGAAAGCCGCGGAAGTCACGCTCGAGATGATTACCCCAAGCGCGATGATCAGCAATGGCTTAAGCATACGTTTTCTTGGGTGGATGATAAGGCCACCATCAAGCTGGACTATCGTCCTGTGCATATGTTTACGCTGACAGATGAGGTTGATGTCGTTCCTTTGCAAGAACGCGTCTATTAAGGAGTTTTTCTGATGGTTGACTTTAGATTACCTAAAAATTCAAAAATAACACCGGGAAAGACGCATAAGGCTTTACCCTCAGCTAAAAATAAGAAAATTTTTGCGATTTACCGATGGGACCCTGAAAATCCTGAAGTTAATCCACGCTTGGATTATTATGAAATTGATTTGGATCAAAGTGGCACAATGATCCTCGATGCGTTGATTTATATTAAAGATAAGATAGATCCAACGTTGACCTTTCGTCGATCTTGTCGAGAAGGGGTGTGCGGAAGTTGCGCTATGAATATAGGTGGTATCAATACCTTGGCATGTATTAAACCCATCGCAGACATTAAAGATAATATAACGATTTATCCTTTGCCCCATATGCCCGTAATTAAAGATCTTGTTCCTGATCTTTCAACGGCTTATGAACAATTGGCGTCTGTTGAGCCGTGGTTAAAGGCTCCTCTCCCTAAAGAAGGTAGTCAAGAGCGCCTTCAAAGCCCTGAAGAACGGGCAAAATTGGATGGATTGTGGGAATGTGTTTTGTGTATGTGTTGTTCGACAAGTTGTCCTTCTTATTGGTGGAATGGCGATAAATATTTGGGACCAGCAACGCTTTTACAATCTTATCGGTGGATTGCAGACAGTCGCGATACCTATACAGAAGAGCGTCTGGATGATCTAGAAGATCCCTTTAAGCTTTATCGGTGCCATACGATTATGAATTGTACCAATACATGCCCTAAAGGCCTAAACCCCGCCAAGGCAATTGGCGAGATTAAGAAAAAAATTGCTCTCAAGAAAAGTTAATCTTTTGCAGGATTAAAAATTAATAATTTTTCTCCATTGACAGTTAGAAAAATTATTATTTATATGGGGGCGTAAAACAACAATAAAAACAATAAAAATAAAGACTTAAATAATGATAAAAATCCTAAATGTTTTATGTCTAATTGTTATATTTTCTTTCTTTAATACTGCATCTGCTTCTGACCTTTCGTCGGATGACCAAAAAAAACTTATCCGCTTGCAAAGCCAAGCCACAGAATATTTTGATGAGGGTCGATATGAAAGTGAGCGCTTAATTCGGCTTAAAATTTTAAAAGTACATCCAACTTTTCTGACTCTTCAGCAGGCCCTACAATCCTGTGTTGTTATGCGAAAATTTGAGGCAGGGGAAAGATTATTAAGGAAGTATGGTGCTTATGTAGGACAGCCTCAAGCGAGAGAATTGCGTGATTATCTCCAAGATGAAAAAGTTAAACACGAGCAGATAAAATTTAATCAGCAATTTCAGAGACGTAGAACGGTTTTAGGAAAAATTAGATTACTTTTAGAAAAGTTGTGGTAAAGACATATATTGACGATTCCCGAGAAGTCAGGTATAAGCACCTAGATAAATTTAATATGAGAAGATAAAGTATTATGGCAAATATTCGTTCAGCAAAGAAAAGAGCTCTTCAATGTATCGTTCGGACAGAACGCAATCGTGAGCGCATTTCACGTGTACGTACCTTCGTTCGTAAGGTTGAAGAAGCAATTGCAACAGGCAATAAGGCCGAAGCTGTCGAAGCGTTAAAAGTCGCTCAACCTGAAATTATTCGTGGCGCTGTCAAAGGTGTATTACATCACAAAACAGCTTCTCGCAAAGTTTCAAGACTCGCTCTCCGAGTTAATGCGCTGGCATCTTAAATAGCTCACGAAAATATTTTTGTGAGTCTCTAAAGAGGCGCTTTTCATTTTCTCTAAAGGCTTTTAAAGGTCGGCCTAAAGACCTTTTTGTAATTGTAGAGAGTTAAATGAGAGAGCCTTTTTTTATCTCTATCTTTCTCAACGCGACTAATACGAGGACTTGATGTCCACAACCCTGGAAGATCTTTGGAAACAAATTCAACCACGTTGCTTAGAAGCATTTGGGGAAAATACCTATCAAAATTGGATTGCCCCGCTTCGGGTTAAAGAATTCTTGACAGGTCGTCTGGTTGTCGCAGCTCCTTCAAGATTTGTTCGTGATTGGGTTCAAAAAAACTGTCTACAGAAAATTTTAAGTTTTTTACAACAACATGATAAAACAATTTTAGCGTTAGATTTCATTGTTGAGGCACCATCTGCTGAGCCTGAACCGGCTCAGGAAAATGTTTCACGTGAAACATTTTCTGAAGAGTCTCCCCTTATTTTTGAAGAAGGATTAGACGACGTTTCTTCTCGTCTTGAGCCCCGTTATACATTTGAGGCCTTTGTTGTTGGAAAACCTAATGAACTTGCTCACGCTGCGGCTCGCCGTGTCGCAGAAGAGGGGAGCGTCACTTTTAATCCCCTTTTTCTATATGGGGGCGTTGGCTTAGGAAAGACGCACTTGATGCATTCAATTGCCTGGCATATCCGTAAAAATCATCCTCAACGCAAAGTTATTTATCTTTCAGCTGAAAAGTTTATGTATCTCTTTATTCGAGCTTTAAGATTTAAAAATGTGATGGCTTTTAAAGAGCAATTCCGCTCGGTCGATGTTCTCATGATTGATGATTTCCAGTTTATTAGCGGGAAAGATTCAACTCAAGAGGAATTTTTTCATACTTTCAATGCGTTAGTTGATCAAAATCATCAGATTATCATTTCCGCAGATAAATCGCCGTCTGATCTTGAAGGATTAGAAGAAAGAATGAGATCCCGGCTAGGATGGGGGCTCGTGGCTGATATTCATCCCACAAGCTATGAGCTTCGGTTAGGGATTTTACAGTCTAAAGCAGAACAGCTTGAAAAACCTATTCCGAGCCGTGTCCTTGAATTTTTAGCTCATAAAATTACGTCTAACGTCCGTGAACTTGAAGGCGCCTTAAATCGCATTATTGCTCATTCCATGTTGGTGGGACGTGAAATAAGCCTTGAGACGACAACAGAAGTGCTTCGAGATGTTTTGCGGGCGAATGATCGACGCGTAACCATTGAAGATATTCAGAAAAAAGTCTCAGAACATTTTAATGTCCGTCTGACAGATATGCATTCGCCGAAGCGTCTTCGTTCTGTGGCACGTCCTCGCCAAATCGCGATGTATTTGGCGAAACAGTTGACCTCTTATTCCTTGCCCGATATTGGTCGAAAATTTGGGGGACGCGATCATACAACGGTGATGCATGCGGTGAAAAAAATTGAGGAACTTCAACAAAGTGATACAACTTTGGCTGAAGATTTAGATCTTTTGAAGCGCATGTTACAGCAAGGAAGCTGATCAGGCGGCTTTGTGGTGAGAGCTATATCCTCTATAGGCGCAGACAAATTTTTATGATAGGTATGATTTATACATTCATAGAAACAAGTAAAGCGGAATTTAGAATATGCAATTGACTCTCGAACGTAATCAATTTTTAAAGGCTTTAAGTCACGCTCAAAGTGTTGTTGAAAAACGCACGACAGTTCCTATTTTGGCTCATGTTCTTTTAGAGGCGGAAAGTGGTCAATTGCGATTGACGTCCACAGATCTGGAGCTTGCCATCGTTGAAACCGTTTCTGCCGATATTCAAAAAGCGGGCGGAACAACCGTTTCTGCGCAACTTCTTCATGACATTGTTCGAAAATTAAAAGACGGTTCCACGATTCAGCTTTCTTTGGAAAATGAGGGATCTCACCTCCAAATTACGTCTGGTCGTTCTGAATTTAAACTTGCGTGTTTGCCCCCTGAAGATTTTCCCGCCATTAATACAACGGACCTTCCTCATCGCTTTACAGTCAACGGAAAAGATTTCCAACATCTTCTTGAAAGGACACGTTTTGCGATGTCCACAGAGGAAACACGTTATTATTTAAATGGTATTTATTTACATCCTGTCGAAGCGCGTGAGATTCGGGCTGTGGCAACAGATGGGCACCGATTGGCACGCTTGTCTTTAGTAATGTCTCAAGATCTTCCTCATTTCCCAGGGGTTATTCTTTCCCGAAAAACTGTCAATGAAGTGATGAAAATTTTAGGGGAAGCCGAAGGTGAAATTGAAATTTCACTTTCAGAAACTCAGGTAAGCTTCAAATTTAATCATGTTTATCTAACATCTCGCTTAATTGATGGTTCTTTCCCAGATTATGAGGCCATCATTCCAACGCAGAATGAAAAAACATTAAGAATGTCTATGGCGGCTTTTTCTGAAGCTGTGGATCGTGTGGCAACCGTGTCCACGGAAAAATCCCGCAGTGTGAAGCTCTCAATCAATACAAACAAAATTGTTCTGACAGCAAGTAATTCGGAGTTTGGAAGTGCTGTAGAAGAACTTGAAGTCGAGTATGCGGCTGCTCCGCTTGAGCTTGGATTTAATGCCCGCTATCTCTTAGATCTTTCTCAACAATTAAATGATGTGGAAGCTGAATTTTCAATGTCAGATTCTGCAACACCTGTGGTTGTGCGAGAAGTCGACAATAATGATGCTTTTTATCTCCTCATGCCTATGCGAGTATAATGACGTTCTTATCGGAAGCTTCGAGTCCTCAGCCTTTTCTCGAGTGTAGTTTGAGTCGGATTCGGCTTAAAGATTTTCGTTGTTATACTGAGGCGGAGCTTTCATGTGATGCGCGCCCTGTTGTTCTAACGGGCCCCAATGGCGCCGGAAAAACAAATATCTTGGAGGCGATTTCTTTTCTCTCTCCTGGGCGAGGATTAAGGCGAGCCACGCTTTCAGAAGTCAGTCGACATCGAGAATCTGGCCATTCTTGGGGAATTTCAACGACTGTTGAAGGACCTAATTTTTCTCATGAAATTTCAACAGGTATCGAGATTGGCCAAGAATCCGAGCGTCGAGTGCTCAAAATTGATCATGAAATTGTCCGTTCTCAAGCCAATTTAACTGAATATTTAAATATTATTTGGTTAACGCCTCAAATGGATCGTATTTTTCAAGAAGCAAGTTCAGCGCGGCGGCGATTTTTAGATCGTTTGATTTATAGTCTTGATGCTGAACATGCCCGCCGGCTTGCGCGTTATGAACATTATTTACGAGAAAGAGCCCGAGTTCTAAAATTAGGGGTAAGAGACCCGCATTGGCTTTCAACTCTTGAGCAGAATATGGGGGCTTCTGGCGTGGCCGTAGCGGCTTCTCGGAAAAATTTTGTTGAGATGTTTTCACAAAGCCAATCTTGGGCGTTAGGCACCTTCCCACGTCCTCTTCTTCATATTCAAGGACAAGTTGAAGAATGGCTTGAGACAGAGCCTGCACTCGCCGTGGAAGAACGCCTTACGCATCATTTAGCCCTCTCAAGGGAGCGAGACGCTGAAGCAGGCGGGGCAAGCGAAGGGCCTCATAAAACGGATCTCAAAGTTTATTTTAAAACACAAGAGCGCCCTGCTGATCAGTGTTCTACCGGAGAACAGAAAGCTCTTTTGCTCGCAATTATCTTGGCAACTGCGCGCCTTAAGGCGTATTCTGACCAAAGAAGACCCATTATTCTCTTAGATGAAGTGGTTGCCCACCTTGATGAAGGAAGGCGGCAGGCTTTGTTCACTGAAATTTTGGCCTTAAATATGCAAGCTTGGATGACGGGAACCGATCCGTCAGTTTTTTTATCAATGTCGACGAAATTTCAACATTTTCATATTGAAAATGCTATAATCCATCCGATGAATTAAAGTTTATAAAGGAAAATGCGATGACCACCCCTGAAACCCCTGAAATTCAGCCTTCAGAAGAAGAATACGGCGCTCACTCTATTAAAGTGCTGCGAGGACTTGATGCCGTTCGTAAAAGACCAGGGATGTATATTGGAGATACGGACGATGGGTCTGGTCTTCATCATATGGTTTATGAGGTTGTTGATAACGCCATTGATGAGGCTTTAGCAGGGCATTGTGATCGCATCGAAATTACTATCAACGCAGATGGTTCTGTCAGCGTCAGCGACAATGGGCGAGGAATCCCGGTGGGAATTCACCCTGAAGAAGGTGTTTCTGCGGCTCAAGTCATTATGACACAGCTTCATGCTGGAGGGAAATTTGATCAAAACTCTTATAAAGTCTCTGGTGGTTTGCATGGTGTGGGGGTGTCTGTTGTAAACGCGTTATCCGAAACCTTAGAGCTTAAAATTTGGCAAAATGGCAAGGAGCATTATATGCGTTTTCATCACGGAGAACCCGCCGAACCTCTCAAGATCATCGGAGATGTTGTCGGTAAAACCGGGACGCAAATTACGTTTAAGCCTTCAACTGAAACCTTTACCCAGATAGTATTTGATTTTTCTACTCTTGAGCATCGCTTCCGGGAACTTGCGTTCTTGAACTCTGGTGCGCGTCTTATCTTGACAGATTTAAGAGAGGCCGAGCCTAAGGTCAGTGAACTTTATTATGAGGGCGGAACCAAAGCATTCGTTCAGTATCTTGATCGCAGTAAAAATGCGATTCATGAACCTGCCATCTCTATTTTTGGAGAAAAAGACGGGATCACCGTTGATATCGCAATGGAGTGGACAGATAGTTATCACGAATCCCTCTTATGCTTTACCAACAATATTCCCCAGCGCGATGGTGGAACGCATATTATAGGATTTAAGGCCGCCTTAACCCGTATTGTGAATAATTATGCCAATGAAAGTGGTACGGCTAAAAAAGAAAAAGTGACACTTTCAGGAGAAGACGCCCGCGAAGGATTAACAAGTGTTATTTCAGTGAAGGTGCCAGATCCAAAATTCTCTTCTCAAACAAAAGACAAACTTGTTTCGTCAGAAGTGCGCCCTGTGGTGGAAGGATTTGTGGCTGAGCGTCTGCAGCAATGGTTTGAAGAGCATCCTCATGAGGCGCGTAAAATTGTACAGAAGGTTGTGGAAGCCGCGACAGCGCGTGAGGCCGCTCGGAGGGCCCGCGAATTAACCCGCCGTAAAGGAGCTTTAGATATTGAATCTTTGCCTGGGAAGTTAGCCGACTGCCAAGAGCGTGATCCTGCAAAAAGTGAAGTCTTTCTTGTTGAGGGAAACAGCGCGGGAGGAACGGCAAAAGGAGGGCGCGATCGCCGGTTTCAAGCAATTCTTCCTTTAAGAGGAAAAATCCTAAATGTGGAGAGAGCTCGTTTCGATAAGATGATAAGTTCACAAGAAATTGGAACTTTAATCACAGCTCTGGGGACGGGCATTGGGGCCGAAGAATTTAATCCTGATAAAGTGCGCTATCATAAAATCATCATCATGGCAGACGCGGATGTGGACGGAAGCCATATTCGGACGCTATTACTAACCTTCTTTTATCGTCAAATGCCTCAATTGATTGAAAAAGGATACCTTTATATTGCGCAGCCCCCTCTTTATGGCGTCAAAAAAGGAAATTCAGTCCTTTATCTCAAAAATGAAAGGGCTTTAGATGATTATTTGATGAATGCAGGAAGTGAAGGCGCTCAAGTTACAATTAATGGCGGAAGCCAAATTGGCGCAGGTGATTTGCAAAATTTAGTCACTCTTTCTCGAAAAGCAAAAACGCTGATCGAATCTCTTGCCAATAAAGTCGGAAATGCCATGCTTGTTGAACATGCAGCTATAGAAGGCCTTTTTGATCCTGCAGTTTTCAACTCTTCTTCTCGGCCTCAGTTGGCTCAAAAATTAGCTGATCGCATGAATCAAATGAAAGATATTAATGAGGTTGGTGAATGGAAAGGGGAAGCTACAGAAGAAGGGCTTCATGTCACGCGAACTGTTCGCGGTGTGACAGAAGTCTTAAAACTCAATTCTTCCATGATGCAAGGTGGCGATGCTTATCAACTTTCTCAACTTCACCAAGGGCTTAAAGAATATTTCGAAAAGCCCATCACTCTTGCATTTAAAGAAAAGCAAACAATTCTAGAAGGTCCTGTTTGTTTTATTGAGGCTATTTTA
>ERZ778023.2326-NODE-2326-length-23818-cov-35.228002_pt1 | contig 23818 bp, 26 predicted proteins | sample MGYA00375753_ERZ778023 | MGnify/ENA primary metagenome ERZ778023 (study PRJEB29350, sample SAMN05389822) | bioreactor metagenome | isolation source: Ammonium sulfate bioreactor | place: South Africa: University of Cape Town | collected 2014-04-04 ... | reverse complement strand
GTTTTAACTCATTCGCGAATGATTGAAAACCTAAATTATTTTCCGGCATTGTTAAAATCGAAAGTCGCTTGTCTAAGACTAGAAACAAAACAGCATATCTATCAAAGAATGAAACACATGTAGGTAAAATTTACAGCAAAGATTTGTGCAATTGTTTAACATTAATTGACGAAATACTTTCTTTTCTCGTTGAAGTTTAATAAAACGTCGAAACATTTTTGGATGATAATCAATAAAAACATCTTCTTTATTAAAAAATTTCGAATGAGTTGAAGGTGAAATCATATGTTCTGATGTTCGAGTTGTTATCATTTGTCCGTTGACATTAACTGCCAAAATATTTTTATTAGATTTCGTTGATAATAAACGTTGAAGACGTAATTTTTTCATCATTTTTTCGAAAATTCGCACTAGTGAAGGATCAGATGGAGGTAAAATACTGTTGTCTTGAGATAATTGTAATTGATCAAGTAAATGACGAAAAACAATTGGGTTAAAATCGAAAAAAATATTTCCATCATCATCAATATGTGCTCGGCGTTCCCATCGACCATTGAATAAAATTGAAAATAAACTTTCCGGAAGTGATGTTAATGTTTGACGAGTTGTTGCAATTATTTCTCCACCAACATTCAAATGAATAACATCAGTTTTATCAATAGATCGAATAAGTTCTTTTTCTTCATTAAATGTTTGTCGATCGATCACTAATTGTTCTTTATCTTTCTTATAATCATTGTACTCTTGTCGAATTCGAGCAATAATATCATCGATAGGAATCTCAGTTTCATTTGTTCCACAAGCACAACTGATATTAATCGCAAGTAAATAGAATAAAAAAAACAAACTTTTTACCGAATATCGAACGGACAACATGTTTGTAATATGTTTTCTTTTGGTTTGTTGAAATAGATATCCTCATCGATTATCTTAAATAGAGAGAGATAGGCAAAGTGTTGACAGGAACGAATGCTTTATCAATAAGAAAGCGAAGAAATATCTTTTTCTTCTGGTATGATGATGATGATGATGAAGTATTTCTTCGTATTTATCTTTTTACATTCTAAATGGAATCAAGGTTTGGATGCTCGATCGACAATATCAGGATCGACTGTTAAAGCTCCATTTGATCACGTAACTGGCTATGCATCGAGTAATGTTCCAGCTTATTCTAATAGAGATGATAATCATTTCAGTAGTGGTTCACCTCATTTCTTGTATGGAATTTACACAGGAGCAAAATGGCAATGCGTAGAATATGCACGACGATGGCTTTTCATACGTAAAGGATGCATCTTTAATGACGTTCCAGGTGCGGCTGATATTTGGAATCTGAGAACTGTTCAACGAGTCGTTGATAGACAATGTTTTGGTTTAACACGACATCCCAATGGTTCGCCTTTTCCACCTCAAAATGAATCATTACTAATTTATGCGCGTGCTGGTGGAGACATGTCTTCTGGACATGTTTCAGTCATTGTCGATGTTTCATCGAATTTTATTCGAGTTGCCGAACAAAATTATTATCCATATTATTGGAAAGGAAATTTTGCTCGACAAATTACATATACACGACGAAACGGATTGTATTACATTGAAGATAATTATCCAATTATTGGCTGGATAACAGTTGACGATGCTGGTAAACAAACAAAACCATTAAATCAATCAATAATAAATAAAATCAAACGGAATAAAAAAACACCCAATTTCAAATGTCAATAAACAAGATAAACTATGATTCACACACCTTTTTTCTTATCTCACACCTAAGACACATATGTATTCTTTCATTTCGAATTCGAAATAAAAGTCATGTTTAGTTTACGCTTCGTATTTATTACAGTATGTTTTGCATTGGTAGAATCGAATGCATCTCTCCATCGTTACGGTGGTCATATTAGAAAAATAGATGAAAAATATGAAATAATCATTGCATTAGCGAATATCTACACCAAACCTAACCTTGGTGATAACGGTATTGTTGCAACTGGCTTTTGGGATGAAAGTTATAATGTAACTGGTTGGTCTGTATTAGAAATCGAAACAGATGGAAATTATACAAATATCGATCAAGTTTATGCCGTTGGATTACTTGAAGGACAATTTACTCGTGGTTAGTCAAATTAAGAATTGATTTTAATTTTCTAGAATATGTAATTGAATAATAGATTTAACTAATATGCAATGGCAAAATACGATTGCTGATATTTGTGTTTATTTGAAAGAATTATGTCCAAAATTGAAAGATTTTTTTCAAACTCAATTGAATTGGATTTATGCACAAATTGATAGTAATCCTAATGATGAATATTGGCATCAAGTAAAAGCCATATAATTTTCTTGTTTTTTTCTTCTTCATATCGTTGATTAGATAAATTTAACTCTGATTCAATTGAATGGTCTGATCGATGGATATGAAAATAAAACACGTGGACCAAGAAATCAAATCGATGATCCACTTGGATTCTAGTAATTAAAATATTTTCATTTCACATACATATACAATTCAAATAAATTCTTATTCTTAGTCTATTTCAAGAGCAAACTTCGTTCTACGACATTGTTATGCATTTAGGATTTCCAAATCTTTCACGACAAGATCATTGTTCAGCATTGATCAAAGTATACAAATCACGCTTAAATGTTCGTCTTTAATCGCTTTTTTTTCTTTAGATTTTACCGAATAATACGGATGTTTTTGTATCACATGCTAATTGGGGTGATTATTCGGCAATGTTAAGAATACTCAAACGTTATACAATGCCACTAAAACGAACGCCAACTAGCAACAATACGTATTTAGGTGATATCGTACCAGGTTACGATCTAATATTTTCATCCTATCCAGGAACATTGCAATCAATAGATGATTTTTATATGACTCGACCAGCAAATTTAACTATACTTGAAACAACTCTTGATATTTATAATGATGATCTATATCGTAATCTTCAAGTAACATCAGTTCCTGAATGGATTCGAGTTATCATTGCTAATCGATTAGCAAATTCTGGCCGAGAATGGGTTGATAAATTCTTCATGTACAATGATGGAACATATAATAATGAATGGATGCTTATAGATATGAAACAATTTACACGAGGACAACAACCAAAACCAGGGTTATACATCGATAATTCAGCTATAAGATTATATTCTATATTTCTCTTTTGTTTTTCTATTTCAAAGATTTTTAACAGTAGCTGAACAAATGACTACCTATTATGAATCAGTAGATATGACAGACACATTGAACAAGAATAGCTATTGGGCGTCATACAATAATATTTATTTTGATAAATTTCGTAATATTTCCGGAGAAGAGGATATGGTCAAACAACGAGGACCAGCATTGTATTCATGGCAAAATTCATCTCGTGCAAAAATATTTCGACGCGATCATCATCAAGTTGTCGATCTACCGACAATGATTGATATGATGAGGTACGTAAACTTTATCATCATAGTATATTTTCGTTAGTTTATGATGAATATACGTAGATATAATGATTTTCAACATGATGAATTTTCGAAATGTAATTGTACTCCACCATATTCAGCAATATTAACGATTGCTGCACGATGTGATCTTAATGATATCAATGGAACTTATCCAGACAGAGCATTAGGATTTCGTTGTAGTGGTGCAACGGATGCGAAAGTCTAAGATTAAATTTCAGTTTATATTATTTTCAAGCGTGATGTTTTTGTTTTCTCTCTCTATAGATTACTAGCTATGAACTAATGCAACAATTTTCACTCGTGGCCATTTCTGGACCCACAACAGATCACCAACCACCATTTGTTTGGAGTCAATCGATTTGTGGTACAAAACTTCCACATTTTGGTCAACCAGATCAATGGAATTTCGAACCATTTATACCAACATGGAAATAATCACATTGTATTTTTTTTTCTTTTCTAAATATTCTAGATAATAATATAACAAACGATGTTAGTTATTCGTTATATGCTAGTTCTATTCTTGGCTGGTCATATTTGTACAAGCGTAGAGAAGAAAAATGTTTATTTGAAAATTCAAGATGCATCAACGGGTCAAATAATACCTTCGACAATGCACGGTATTTTTCTGGAAACAAATATAAATCGAGATGATGACGGCGGTTTATATGCTGAATTGATTTATAATCGTGCTTTTCAAGGTTATACTTATGCATTTGAGGATGTATGCTGTGTAAAATATAAAATTTGATTTGTTTAGAAGGAAATCGTTCTCTCAATGGTTGGTCAACATATGGCGAAGGATCTATGAATCTTTCATCGAATGAACCTTTATCCAAAGCTTTACCGGTACATCTAAAATATTCATTTCGAACGAATTCAACAAGTCGTTCCGGTCTGTTGAATAGTGGTTTCTATGGAATTAATGTTCAAATTCAAACGTACAACTGTAGTTTTTTTTACAAACGATCATCAACTAGTTTTCTACTTAATAATAAACTCTCATTGGGTTTTCGAAATCGAATAAATAATCAAACGTATGGTCAAGCAACTATTGACGTTTCCAGTGCTCGTATTGATTCATGGACTAAATTCAACGTTGCAGTTGTTGTTAACATTTCTGCAAATACAACAGAGAATGATTTTTTCATCGAATTTCCATTGGAATCCAATGGTGATTTCGAATTGAATTTAATCTCGTGTTTTCCACGAACATACAAAGATCGTGCGAATGGTGCACGAATTGATATAGCACAAGCATTTGCTGATCTCAAACCTGGATTTATTCGATTGCCTGGTGGCAATGATCTTGAAGGTCATTCAATAGCTGGACGTTTCATTTGGAATCAAACGATTGGTCCTCTTGAAGATCGACCAGGTCGACTTGGCACATGGACAGGTTATAATACCGAAGGGTTCGGTTTGATTGAATTGATGACATTTGCAGAAGATATCGGTGCAACACCAATTCTCGATGTTTATGCTGGATATTCACTCGATCAAATATCAGTTCCCAAAGATAAACTTCAACCATACATTGATGAAGTTATCGATGAAATCGATTTTCTCATTGCTCCAGCTAACGAAAGTCGAATGGGCGCACTTCGAGCTAGTCTCGGTCGTGTCGAACCATTCGATATTAAGTATGTCGAAATCGGCAATGAAGATTGGGCTGGTCTTGGTCTAATTACATACAGATATCGATGGCCGGCCTACTATGATGCTCTATCCAAACGTTATCCTAACATGACTTTTATTGCAACAACAACTGAATTGATTAGTTCTCCGCCGGCAGCTGATGATCATCACTATCGAGGAACGCAATTCTTCATTGATAATTTTCGTCATTATGAACAATTCGATCGATCAAGTCCGAAACGATTGATTGGCGAGTTTGCTGCTGTCGAAGAAATCTATGATGCAACTGAATCTATTCTAATTCCATATCCAACAGTGAAAACTGCTGTGGCTGAATCGGTTTATCGTATCGGTTTCGAACGTAATTCTGATATTGTGCTTGGTGGTTGTTATGCTCCTTTACTTCAGAATGTTGCTGATACACAATGGACACCGAATTTCATACTTTTCAATGCAAATACTCTGGTCAAATCAACAGCCTATCTCGCTCAACAAATGTTTGGACAATATCTTGGCAATATTCTGCTCAATTCAACTGCGTACAATCATAATAATGATTTCGAACGATGTGCTGTGAAAAAAGGCGAAGAAGGAGATGGAAAACTTGGTCATCTCTATTTTGTTGCTACGAAACAGACCGATAATAATACGCTTATCGTTAAATTAGCAAGTGTTGATTCCGATGATATTCTTGTCAATATTCAAATTCAAAATTCATCTCTATCTACTCATGGAACTGTTTACATGTTATCTGCTGGAGTCGGTATTGATCCTGCAAAAGTAAGCAATACGCTTCAAAATCCAAATGCAGCTGTCATTAATACAACTTCAATCGACATCATTAACGGTACATGTGCAATTTCAATTCCATCCTGGAGTGTTATTGTACTAACTGTTCATTTATAAAATTATAACTGTTTTTCTATGTGATTTTTATAAAAGATATTTATTATAAAGTCCTGTAATGTAATTTGTGATCTATGGGTGCATGGGCAAGATAAGCACACCTTTTCATTGCATTTTAAAATAAAGAACAGATTGTGTTGAGGTGTACTTTCGAATAACACACGACATGCATTGTTTATCTGTTATATACGTTTTTATTGCTCTTGTTATTTGTGTAACCACAAATCCTATTACTTATGAACAGGTTCGTGGTACACCATATAAAGTTAGTTATGATCATCGAGCGATTAAAATTAATGATGTTCGAACGATGCTCATCTCAGGTGCTATACATTATCCACGATCGACACCTGCTATGTGGCCGTATATTTTGCAAATGGCAAAAAGTCACGGTTTGAATACTGTGCAAACTTATGTCTTTTGGAATCTACATGAACATGAACAAGGTGTTCTAGATTTTAGTGGTCGAGCTAATTTAAAAGAATTTTTACAACAAGCAGCTAATGCTGGTCTATTCGTTAATTTACGTGTTGGTCCTTACGTATGCGGTGAATGGACATACGGTGGACTGCCTGTATGGCTCAATAAAATACCTAATATGGTCATACGATCGAATAATGATGCTTGGAAAACGGCTATGAAAAAATTCGTTTTAGAAATCATGGATTATGTCACACCGTATCTTGCTAAGAACGGTGGTCCAATCATTCTTGCACAAATCGAAAATGAATACGTTCAAAATGATTTGGACTATGTGAATTGGTGTGGTAGTTTAGTTAGTAATGAATTGTCTTCAACAGAAATTCCATGGATAATGTGTAATGGTCATTCAGCGAATTCAACGATTGAAACATGCAATTCATGCAATTGTCTCGACGATGGATGGATTGATCAACATCGAACAAAGTTTCCTGATCAACCATTAATATTCACTGAAAACGAAGGTTGGATTCAATTGTGGGGAAATGCATTAACTCGTCGAACAACATCGGATATTGCTTATTCAGTTGCTAGTTGGTTCGCTGCTGGTGGAGCCTATCATTCGTATTATATGTGGCATGGTGGAAATAATTATGAACGTTCAGCTGCAGCACATATAACAACAATGTATGCTGATGATGTATGTTTACATGCTGATGGAACACCCAATGAACCGAAATATACTCAATTGAGTCGTTTGCAACATTTAATTGCTAATCATGCTGATGTTATGTTAAGTCAAGATGAGAAACGAACTATGATTCCCTATTGGAATGGAGCAACATGGATTATTGGTACTCATCAGTTTGCATACTCTTATTTACCTTCAATTCACTTTATTATTAATCAAGTCAATACTACTGTCAATGTACTTTTTAACAATCAAAATATTTCAATGTCTGCTCAATCCGTACAGATTTTTGATAGTAGTATGACATTGTTATGGAATAGTGCAAAGTATAATGATATCAATCCTAATAATACAGAAATTATTCCTATTGTTGCCGGTCCACTCGAATGGAAAACATGGTCAGAACCAATTGTATCCAATCTCTCCGTTATTATCTCTTCCAAACCTCTCGAACAGTATAATTTAACAAATGATGATACTATTTATCTATGGTACCGTCGTAATATTAGTTTAACACGAGTTTCAAGCGAAACACCTGTCAGCGTTGACACTCGTCATGCAAATTCATTATTATTCTTTTTGAATGGCACTTACTTACGTACTGTAGATGATTATGATGGTCGAGGACCATCCACAATTAGTACGACATTAAATCTGACAAACTATCAAATTAATCAAGAATATCCATTGGAAATTCTTTCGATTTCACTCGGTTCGAATACAGGTTACGGTGGTAATGCTCTGGACTATAAAGGTATTGTTGGAAATGTTTCTATTAATAGAGAAGTTTTACCATTTGATGAAACACATCCATGGGTACATCAAAAAGGTCTCGTTGGAGAATATTATCGAATCTATACTGAACAAGGTTCATCGAAAGTCAATTGGGATTCAAAATGGACAAAAGGTATTAATCAATCGATCACATGGTTTCAAACGCGATTTGATCTCGATCATCTTATTAAACAGGATACAAATGCTAATCCTGTTCTATTAGATGCTCAAGGTCTTAATCGTGGTCATGCATTTGTTAATGGATATGATATTGGTCTGTATTGGTTAATTCCAGGTGCCTGTCATCAAACTGTACCATGTTGTTGTCAACAAGAAGAAATCAATTGTAACGAACCGTCACAACGTTATTATCATATACCATCGGATTGGTTGATGAAGAAAAATAATTTATTAACAATTTTTGATGATTCAGGTGCACCAACACCCGGAACAGTCCAACTAGTTCAACGTATTATCATTAATTAACACGAAGAAGTGATTCATATTAAAATAAATTAAAAAAATTCTTTTTTTAAACATATTCTGTTTGCATTAAATATTTCATGATTTGCATGAATAGATCGCATGTAATGAGCAAAGGAATAACTTGAGATTACATTTTGCTATATAATAATGCTTTGCGTCATACCTGTCTGAATCTGACAATAACAAAAAGATAATCTACTTTTTTTAAAATTTATTTATAATTACTTTTATTGTCTTGGATTCCATTTATTTCATAGAGGCAATGCGCATTTTTTTCAGATCACTTTACTTTTTATTTAACGGTTCTCACAAACCATAAAAAAATATGGATTCTTCTGATCAGCTCTATGGTGTTGCAATAATGAATTATTTCATTACTTATTTGTATAAATATGTCTGTCCCGTTTTCTACCTTCTTGGGATTATCGGTAATCTAATAAGTATGATTATATTTTTTATAAAATCATGGAGAAAGAATGTTTGTGTATTCTATCTGACCTGTTATCTTTTCTTCAATATATGTTACCTTACTTTTCATTCATGCGTTCGACTACTTAACTTTATACTACCATATTCTCCACCGGAGTCAAATAATATTCTGTGCAAACTCTTTCTTTATGCATATTATCTTTTAGCAACACTACCAGGTAATGTACTTATTTTTGCATCCATTGATCGTCTATTAATTTCATCACAAAATGTCGACACGCGTTTATATAGTTCGAAACGTTTAGCCTATTTTTCTATCAGTATTAGTTCTATTATTTGGATGATTTATTATTCACATTTGCTTGCTAAAAGTCATATTCAGCAAGTAGTATCGAATGATTACGTTTGTACGTTTGATCAATCGGAACCTTATCTTTCCTTTGTTTATTATTCATTAGTTGGAACTGTTCTTGTTAGTTGTCTTATCGTGATTATTGTATGTATTCTCTCGTTTAAAAATGTTCGTTCTATTCGAGCATTACCTCGTCAACAACGTACACGTCAAGTTCGATCAATGAAAAAAAAAGATTTTCAATTACTTCGTTGTCTCTATGCGCTTGATCATATTTATGCATTTTTCATTTTATTATCAACCATATACGATCTCTGCAATGCTTTTCTTCTTCAAAGTCAAGCCGAAACATTATTCCAACAGACACTATATAATTTTCTCTCTAGTATTTTCACTTTCCTAACTCTTATTCCATACATATCGAATTTTGGAATTTTTATGATTATTTCTAAAGCATTTCGACATGAAGTTAAACGTATATGTTACAAAATGATTGGAAAAACCATAACATCATTTTCAGAAGATGAAAACAATGCTCAAATCAATATTTTTGCCACTATTGCTTCATAATTGTATAAAAATAAATAAAACTTTTATTTAAATTTTGCATTTAAATCAGTTCTGATCTCAGCTAAACTACGGAAAATCTCTTCATTATCAGTTCCAATCAGATTACAGATTAAGTCGGGTTCTTTCATTGTCTATATGTTGAAAATCAGAAAAAATACAGAGAGTAAACGTAATGACGTGTTACTGTATTATGCTGTAATGCTTCACTAAAATATTGAGCATCTTCATCTTGAATTTTGTTTTCGCAAAGATCAAGTTTGGTAAGTGTCTATAGAGAGAAGAGAGTGAATCTTGACAGAAACGAAAGAATAAATAGAATGTTGTAACGAATTTTGAATGAATGAATTGATAGAATGAGTGGTGAAATGTGAGACGAAATGGAGAAGTAGCGAACCGTCACGCTCGGTATAAGATGTTTATTTAGCTACTTCATGTTTCCAAATCGTGTTCATACAAGATGAAACACGTACTTTATATATGGTCGCACAAGAGAAAGAGAGAATGTCACATCAAAGGGATGCGCCATCTGCTTTAAGAATTCACTTGTACATATCAACGTTTAGTGTCAGACATACAGGTATCATCATAAGACTAAGATTAATGACATCGCATTATAAACTGATGTCGCACAACACAAAAGATGCACACATATCTTTCTTGACATTACGAACGAAAGCAAATCAGAAGAGAAGGAAACTTAATATTTGAATTTAAGAAGGATGTCCATTATTAGCACAAATGTGTTACTAAATTATACTTCAATACTTCACTAAGATAATAAGCTCCTTTAATTCCAATTCTGTTACATTGAATGTGAAGTTGTGTAAGTATCTAGATGGAAAAAAATAAAAGAATAAACCTTAACAGAATAGAGGCGATGTAAGTAGAATGTCACAGCATTGTGTTTTAATGCATTACTGAGATATCGAACATCTTTATCTCCGATTTCGTTACTATCCAGATGAAGTTGTTTATGTATCTATATAGAAGAAAAACGAGTGTATCTTCATAGAATGCAAGACATCAAATGCTACTGTATTGTGTTACATACATACATGTCATACTTGAAACTTGAATTCAAATTTCAAACTTCAAAGTTCAAATTACTGTTCCTTAATTTGAATTTTGAAATTTCAAATTACTATTCCCAAACTGAGGATGAAGACGGACTTATGTACACGGTAGTAGTAATTTAAATTTTGAAATTTGAAATTTGAAATTTGAATTCAAGTTTCAAATAAGACACTACTGCAACTTCGATAGTAAGCGTTTTACCAGTAAGTGTTTTTATAAAAATTTTCATTTTATTTTATTTTTTTTGTATAGTATAATGACTGAAACTTTGTAAAGATTGTTGACTTTTTATACTATGACGTGATTTTCACCTTGTTGGACAATTGTTGTTGTCATGATGAGTCATATAAAACTTCGATACAGAGAATAACCATATTATGATGACGAAGGAAAAGTGTCAAATATATTTCAAATCATTTCTACATATTCTCGTAGTTTCCATTTCCTTTTATTTATTAGTTGACTATTGAGTATTTGTCATTGCACAAAAGTAAACGTGTGATAAAATATTCGTGTTCGTACCAAGAAGATAAATAAGAATGTAAAAAAAAGTACAAGATTATTTTTGAAAAGATTCGAGTTAAAATGATATCTTTAAACTTATTCTGTTTAATCATAAGTATTGTTCATGTGCATGGATATTATGTTATTGATCCAACGGAAGGCTATGGTCGACGATTCGATGGTATTGGTGGTTTGAGTGGTGGCGGTGCTACTTCACGTTTTCTTCCTAATTATCTCGAACCATCACGAACACAAATACTTGATTTTCTTTTCAAGCCCGGTTTTGGTGCATCCTTGCAAATATTAAAAGTCGAAATTGGTGGCGGTGGTCAATCGACTGAAGGCACGGAACATTCTCATATGTACAATGAAACCGACGAAAACTACGCACGTGGATATGAATGGTGGTTAATGCAAGAAGCAAAAAAACGAAATCCTAATATTCAATTCTACGGTTTAGCTTGGACTTTTCCAGGTTGGATAGCCGAGAATAAACAAGCACTAACCAATAAAACAGCATCATACATTGTCAAATGGTTACTTGGTGCGAAGAGAGTCTATGATTTAGATATTGATTATGTTGGTATTTGGAACGAACGTGATCCACCGGAAAGAAATTATATCGTTACATTACATCAACAAATCGTCGCTGCCGGTCTCAAAACACGTATTATTGCATCGGATGCAATTCGAGATTGGAATATTTGTGATTATGTTGCCAATGATACTGAACTAGCTGCAGCAGTCTATGCTGTTGGCAGTCATTATGCACATGCATCATCGAGTCCGATATGTTCGACACTGAATAAACCGATTTTCTCTAGTGAAGATTTTTCACAATATTATACATCTGGTCGAATTTGGGCAGAAACATTGAATCGAAACTATGCTCTTGGTAATATAACTGGTGTGGTCGCTTGGAATTTAGTTGCTGCTTATTATGATAATTTACCATTCGGTGGTCATGGACTTTTTTCTGCATCATCGCCATGGTCGGGTTCGTATGATGTTAGTTCAGTTGTTTGGGCAACAGCACATACGACTCAATTTACTGCCATTGGCTGGAATTATCTACGCAATCAAAGTGGTGTTGGTTTATTAAATGGTGGTGGAACGTATGTTACATTGATGAATGGTTCGGATTATACGATTGTTGTTGAAGGATTTGGTGGTAAAAATCAAGTAGTCAATTTTCATCTGGCTGGTACTTTAACAGAAATTAAATATTTTCATGTTTTCTATTCAAATTTCGATGGAAATAATCAAACTTGGTTTGCTTACTTAGGAACAATGACGCCCGTTCAAAATCAATTGACATTTCAAATTAGTGGTACGGAAATGTATACACTTTCGACAATCAATGGTACAAAAGGAGATTTTGGTAAACCATCTGAACGAGCACCATTTCCATTGCCCTATACTGACAATTTCGATGATGCTCCATTACATAGTGAAGCTAAATATTTTACAGATCAAGCAGGTGCATTCGAAATTGTAGAAAATGGTGCTGGCAAAGCAATGCGTCAAATGATGATACAACGACCAGTTAGTTGGTGTCGAGCACTAGATGAAGCACCATATCCATATAGTGTTATTGGTGATTACAATTGGACTACTGTTGTTGTAACTATCAAGGTTTTATTTGAATATGATTCTGGTATAGCAATGGTTGCAGCTCGAGTAACAAATGGTGGTTGTGCAGTAGCTAAAAATGGTTCTCAAGGTGTTGTTTTTGCTTTAAATAATACTCATAATCAAGGAACTTGGATTCTTTCAAATTCAACAGGACTCAACCATCGATTTGATTCAGATTCAATTATGTCACCTATCGAACCTAATAAATGGTATCAATTGGAATTAAATGTCACGAACAAGGAGATTAGTGCGTCAATTGATGGAACGATTGTTAGTCACATACCATTATTCAATTCATCAAATGGTTGGGTTGCAATTGGATCATCGTGGAATCATGTTCAATTTGATTATCTTACAATAGGCGAATCTTTAGCCGCTAAAAACGATTTTTGATAGATTGATATACATATATAGTAGAAACCAGAAATCAGAAATTTACTTTTAGTTAGCAATATTCATTAGAAGCGAAAGAATAGTAATTAAAAGTGAATGTAGATAAGTAAAATAACACGATTAACTGAACTCTAACCGACCAGTAGTGTCTTATTTGAAACTTGCATTGAAATTTCAAATTATACTACCGTGTACACATGTCCGCCTTTACCCTCAGTTTGGGAGAGAATAGTAATTTGAAATTTGAATTCAAGTTTCATGTATGACATGCATGATATTTAGAAAATATATCTCATAGATAATGACTTCGTTTTTTTTTCAAAATAATTACTCAAATGAAAACAACACTTTTCTTGATTAATAAATGATTCTTCTTGAAGGATACATATACATTGACGAGCGGGGTAAAACTTATTTTTTCATAGATTGAACAAAATCTTGAGTGTATGAATGGTAAAATATGTGTTTTTTTTAAATAATATTGAACGCGAAGATATTTTTGAATGGAATATTGGAAAATTAAGCGAATTATTGTAGAAAAAATGGCTTGTTGTGTTGATCGAAATTGTCTGGTATTTGACAAGAAATGAATTCTCTTTCATTTGACTCAATCAATACGATGAAGATATTTGTATAGTTATGATTTTAAAACATAAAATAAATATGCTAAATTGAACAGATCCTCTCAATTCTCGAGAAAGTGTCGCAGTTTGACAAAAATAAAACAAGAAACGTTCCAAGTTTTTAAATTACACTAGAGAAACAAGAAGAAGTATCGTTTTTTAGATTTGGGATATAAATCATTATATGTCATCTGGCTTCATTATATTAGGAGAAATCGAGTTTAACTCTAAGAAACTATTTTTTTTCTTTAGAATATAGACAAATGAAGCAGATTGTTTACACTCTCATGATGACTATATGAACAGTTACCAAATTTTCTAATTTACTAAAAGCTAAATAAATAGGAAGTGCTCTTTGCGTTAATTAATTTTTGCTTTCTTCTCATTTTTACCACTGATTCTCTACTCATAACTTTGACTTTGTTTACTGAATATGACATTTTTGTTTAATCATGAACTTGTTGTTATAATGAATCGTGCTTCTACTTTTATTTTAAAAAATTCTGTTTCACATGCTCCACACATTGCATATACTTTACGTAATTTTCTTTGTGGCATCATTATTGGCTGCACAAAACATTCGTACGATCAAGTTGTCTGAAATGATCGATACTAAATATGATTGTGCCAACCAAGGTTGTTCACCATTCAACATAGCTCATGTATCAAGCTTAAAAGCTTGTCAAATCTTCTGTTTGAGCGTAATCGAATGTCGTACGGTTAATTTTTATCAATCGAATAATCTATGTGAATTGTTTGTTGATATTGCGGACGAGTTTGGCATTTATGTTCAACAGATAGATGTTATTAGTATGACTGCGATTGACGATAGAAAACTATCTGCTCGTGAGTAAACAACTCAACAAAGTGAAACGAAAAACCTGAAATATACCTGTTTTTTTGGAGGTAAGAGAACCACTACGACAACCTCGACCATTACAACAACAACAACAATCGCGCGTAAGTCAACGAAAATTTCTTTTGCACAATCAAATAAATATAAATCGCATGTTATAATGTAAAATGTTTCTTTTAGCTACATGTTCTAATAATTGTCCAAGTGGTTTGACATCTGATCTTAGCACGACTTGTGGCCGAATTTGTAATACTGCTCCTATTGGTCCCTTTGGAAGTTCTACTGGTAGTGTCGGTAGTACAGGCAGTTGTGATATGAATTCTACTTATTGTCTTAATGGTACCTACACTATAGTTCCAAATACTTATAGTACCGTTAATTTTGACTGTAATAACGGGTATGGCTGTAATGCCAATGGAGGCTGTTGTGTTGGTATTGGTTCTCCCTCAAGTCCTGGAATCTATTGTATTTCCTGTCATTATTGAAGTCAACTGAAAAAAAAGTTTCGATAAAAATCTTTCAAATTTATTATCAATAAAACCTAGTCGAACTTCATCTTTAATTTGATTCAAAGAATTGAAAATGAGATGATTTCATCATATTATCTTATCTTATGATGAAAGAGAACTATGTTATAAACTATACAAATGCAAAAACATCTCTTACTGATAAAAGAACTTTCACTCCTAGGTTTTTTTCAACACAGTATACTCGATTGTGAAATTAAATATAATGTCACTTGACATTACACCCAACGATTTTCTACTTTTCAAAGGTATGAAACATGAATTCGAAGACAAATTATGACAACATTTGTCATTACTTTTTGTATCTGTAAAGGTCCCTACAATAAAGTATCGGTGACGCAGATTGAGCTGTTCAATAATGGATCGGATCGAATTGCTTTCAAAGTATTTACAACAGCACCTAAGCGCTATTGTGCTAAACCCAATGTAGGATTTCTCGAGGCACAAGAACGCTATACTGTACAAAGTAAAATGGTCTTAAACTTCGTTTAGCAGTACACTGTATATTCTTGATTCATTCTTTAAAGTTAAGTTGCAACCAATTACCAATAGGGATGTAGAAGATAACGTAGGAAAACATAAATTTATGATAAGATCGACAGTTGTATCCAAAGATTATACCGATGAAGCAGAAAGTTTTGTAAGTAAGCATAATAATGATAACAAAAAATAAACATAATCTTGTGCTTTGACCATCTTAGTGGAAACAAAGTTTGAAAGAAGTTGGAAAAGTACGAGACGTAAAATTAACTTGTAAACTTGCCGACGAAAAGTCAAATGATATAGTATAGGAAATATTTGTTAAGTTTTGAGATTCAAATCTCGTATTTTTTAGGTTAACACTAAAAATGTTCAACAGCGACAAGAACTAAAGGCAACAGTTGAACTAGGATATCTCGATTCAGCACGTACTGTTGGCGAAAAATCTAGTGATGAGCTTATGTGCAGTATTTGTCACAATGTTCTTTGGAAACCTATTGCCTGTAGAACGTGTGAAAATGTTTTCTGTACACAATGCATTCGAACATGGATAACTAAAAGCGAAACTCATCAAAATGATCAGTTTGTAACTGTAGCTGATGAAGATGCATCAAAGCAATCAGAAATTGAAGGAGCCTGTGTGAATACAAAGACATGTCCGTTTCATTGTGCTTTTGAAGAGAAACGAGCACCACCGATTATCAATAATCTTCTATCAAAACTGCAAATATACTGTGCCTATCGTACAAATGGATGTCAACAAAAACTAAATTATAATTCTCTAGAAGCTCATGAACAAACTTGTGAGTTCGCAAGTGTACCGTGTTCGGTTTGCAAAATGCTTGTATCGCATCGAGATTCCGTAAACAAACAACATGACATTCGAACATGTTTTGAACATATCAAAACTAATCAAAATAACAATCCGATTCAAACACAAATCATGATGTTGTTGAATATTATCGATGAACAAAACAAACGAATCAAAATTCTTGAAGATAGACTCAATATTGTACAAGATTAACATATATTCATCATTATTTTCACAGATAAATAAAGATTTTGACAGTTTATGAATATTAAACAATGTCATTAACATCATCTAATAAAAGTGTTACTTCCATTTGTTCGACCAATGAATCGATATCATTAACATGTAAGAATAAATCACGAGCATGACATGTTAAACAATTTACTGCACAAAAACAAAGAACAATACGAAGAAATTGTTGAGCAGCTTGAAAATAACCGAGTTGATAAACGAGATATTTCCAAATGATTTCTGCATATTTGTTTTGAATTTTTAACATTGATATCGAATGATAAACATCATTGGAAAAATTTTCTGAAAATGCATATAATGATGCAGCTAATTTGATGAGAAAGATGTTTGAATTGAAATATTTTCCTGCCCAAATATGAATATCAACTGTCGTTTATCCATATCGGTTCTTCATAATGCGATGATACTGTTCTAAGTCATATAATCGACAATAGTTCATAAAGAAAACACCAGTCAAACAAGAGATATTGTTCGCTGCACCATTTAACATCATCGAACGTTCATTTGATGGCAGCGAACGAAAATCATTATTACAACAAAGATATCTTCCTGTTAAGTTATAAACACTATTAAGAAATTGATCGACAAATTTGGGATGAATACTTTCGATGGATGGATACTTTTGTTGAACTTTAATTAATTCTTTTCCACTAAATATCAAATTCGATTCGTGATAACAAGCAAATAGATTCGATAACAATCGTCATTGATCAGCATTTAATAAAGATTGATCACGTTCTAACAAATTCAATGTTGGCAACAGAATATGTGTTTGACGTTGCTTTTGAATTGTAATAAAATTTGATCGTTTATTAATTCTTGCTGCTCGAAAAAGATCAGTACTCATTCCAAATTGAAAACATTTATTTAATCGACATGATTGACATTGATGACGTGTTTTAATATTTATTTCGCATTCATTTCTTAATTTACATTCGAACATTTTCTAAACAAAATTATTCAGTCTTTGAAGTAAATGAAAATCTTGTTCGCATAAAACTTCTTTCTTCATTCCGTTTCGTCGAAAAAATAATTTACATGATAAACATGATAGAACACCATAGTTTATATATTGTGCATATGCATTACAGATTTGACAAACATTTTCCATTACCAACAGCAACAAAAGAAATCTAAGAAATGAAGTCTTATATTATAGTCCTTTACATTTTCTAAATGTGGCACGTATGAGAACAAGAAAAAGATAATTAGAGAATGTATGTCGTATGTTCGTTTTTAGTTTAAGTAAATAGTCACGTTCTTCTTACACAAGATTAAAGAGATAAAAATTTATTTGAACGAAATAGTGAGATCGATTTTGGACATGAATTGAAGAAGAAAATATAATGTTTCCTTCAACAATCCTATCTGAGACACCGTATGTTAATTGCCAAACATTTTCTGATATGTTGAAAAACAATATTTTATTTAAAAGCATTCTAATCAAATTTAAAGAATACAATTAGCGGCAATGTCAAATTTATTCAACCTCTCTTCTCCATCGAATTGATGTTATTCTTTTAGAGATCATCCGACTAATATTGATCAATAAACGAGCTAAAAATCGTAGAACCACTGTCATACCACCATCTATGAAAAGAAAATATTTGAAATTTAATTTCAAGTAAAATCAAGAACTTACAAAATGAAATGAATTTTGTAATAAACACGAGAACATTATCGTTTTGAAAACGTGAATACGTGCATGTTTTAACTGCACATTCATGAAAATAGGATGAATAATTCGCTTGCGATGTCCATGTTTCGACAAACAATGAATTGATTATATTGTCAAGTGTAGAATCAGGTTTAAAACGACTTTCTGTTGTATTATCTAATGTCGTTAGAATAAGATTAGGTGCAATTAAATCTAAATTGAGAGTTTGATGTATACGATGTAGACAATCTTGCTGATAGAAACATAGAAGAGATGATTGAAGAAGTGAAGTAAGTGGCAAGCAACCAACTAACATGCCATCTATAGTTACATTGTTCTTATTCAGTTGTAAAGGTGCTACACAATTGGATACATTATAAGAACCGCAACTACAATTTCCTATAATAGAAATATCTCATTATAATTCTATGTAAAAGCTAATGAAGATACTGACCATAATATCGTGGGATAATGTCAACAGATGGATATAATCCAAGTGAAACATACCAATTCGATTCATATGATGACATGACTTGATTAGCTAAAGTCATTTGAAGAATAAATGCGAGCATACGACGAAATGTTCGAGATGATTGAGAATAGAATTCGTTGATGGTAAGATTCATTTGCTCAGTAAATTCATTACGTGAAAGTGGTGTGATTGTTATTAAATTTGTTGAAAGGAAATTGTGTTGAGTATCTTCAAGTATTTCTTTTGATGATTGACAAAAAGCGCCAAGTAATCGAAAATGTGCACTGAGAAAACCTTGTGCAATCGATCGATTGACTGTTGTCTCACCTAATACAATTGATATCCATGTTTCACTTACAAAAGATGATGAACACACTTGATGCAATATTGGTTGAGCAAAAGTCATGAATGATGAATATTGAATATTCAGATTTGAACATGAACACAAGAATGTTCTTTCTTGTTTTGTGAGATTTTCAAAATCTGTCAAAGAAGGATTAGTTACGATTAATGTTGTCGATTGTTGTGGAACAGTCGTAAGTAATAATAATCCAAAGAAAGATAAACAAAACAGAATAATATACAAGCGTGTACTAAGAATTTGCTTGCGTCGAGCACTTTCATCTCCTGTTGAACGTGCATTTTCAAACCAATTAAGTTGAGATATCCAACGTTTGGCACGTCTAAGAATTGTCTCGTTCAATCTAATCAAAAGAAAATTATCTTAAAGATTCAATTATTGCATATATTACCCGCCGTCAACTACAGTAGATGCTATCGAAAATACTTGTTGAAATTTCTTTCGTCGGATAAGTTTCATTACTAAAGGTACGAGAATACGTAGAGCAACACTTAAACCTCCGACAAGGCCAGCAGTTGTGATTATCATATTAAGAATATTGAATCGTTGAGTAAATGTATGCAAACAGATTGATGGTTGACATTGGGAAAAATAGGATTCAAAACTTATATTTAAATTCCAATCATCAATCATTAATCCTTCGATAATTTCAATGATAGGTGTATTATGTTTGAACTGTTTTAGAACTGTTTCATTCAATGGTGCGATCGTTGTAGATTGAAATGAATTACCCAGAGTGACAGAATAATATTGAATCGCAAATAAAATCATTTGTAAACATGCATTATCATATAAGCATTCAAGAGAAGAATGTAGAACACCTTCCATGGGACTACAACCGACAGTAAGACCATTTACAGTTTGATTTGATAGAGCATAGCAATTGAGAACACCCTGAAAGATAGAACTTTGACAATAGCGTGCGAATGAAATAAGACAATTTGTAGTTGATGTACCACAATTACAACTGGGATCAAGTGGATTAATCCAATAAATACCGAGTGAGTTTGGACCATCATCAGTTAGAAATGTTTTTAATTGTCGCATAAAAGCATTCGTAAATGATGCTGTCAGAAGCCAGTTGCCTTGAGTATTGTTTAAATTAAGTCTTAATGCATGTCGAAAATCACTAAGTACTTGCGTTCGAAAATTTGTTAGAGAAGCATTTGCTCGTGCGAGAAATTCCAGTTCTGCTGTTAATGTTGTACTGATATACTTGGTTGCATTAAATGTTAAGATGGCATCGTTTATTGTCTTTTGCGAGAGGGTACAAAGTTTGGGTAACAAATTGAAAAACGAAGGTCCAAAAAAGTTAAAATCAAATATGCCCAACTGAAACGGAACGGTATTCAGAGGGAACGTTGGAAAGACGTTTTTAGTTACAAATACAGATGAACACACTTCATGATAAATCTACATAAATGAAATTAAAATATTTGTGATGTGATTTTAATTCTTAATTTTAATTACTGACTGGCATTATAGAAAAGAATGATTCATATGGTGTAGCGATTTGAGTGCATGGACATGATACTGTGCCTTGTTGTTTATTTGCAAGTTGTCGATAAGTTGAAATCGATGGCTTTTCGATGTGAATAGTTTCTATATGTTCTCCTATTAAGGTATAAAAACTTAAGATAGCAACTCCAGTAAACATTAACATAATGTAAACACGTGTACTGAGTATTTCAGTACGACGACCGTAAGTATTATTTACTGGCTTTTTGAACAGATTTAACTGGATAAACTTGACTTGAGTAGTCTTTACAAGTGAAAGAATATATTGACGAATCGAGAGACTTGTAATAACAGTGTTTTCATTGCTATTATCATCATTTCGTTTGATTTTAATAAGTATTTTTTGATAAATATCAATGATCAATGGTGAAATTAGTTTGATTGCGATAGAAAGGCCACCGAATAGAGAAAGAATTGTAGATATAACAAAAGCTGTATTAATTTTCGGTACATATGAATATACACATTGACTAGGATGACATTGCTCATAGAACGCTGAATAATTTTTCGTACTTATCCATTGTTCGATGAACATTTCGTCTGATAACATTTGAATTGTTGCATTCAATGAAAATCGAGTTTGACTAGTGATATTCAATGTTGGTCCTGTGAATGATGAATCATGAAATAATTTCGATTGTAGTATGGATAAACATGTTGAATTAAACAAACATTCAAGTGTTGATTTCAATAAAACATTTGATGGAAAACAACCAACTAACATGCCTGGAATTGTGTAATCAGGTGTGTGTTTTGCTTGAAGATATCCGGTTTCGTTCAATGCATCCATACTAGTCAGATTATAATAGATACCAGCTGTATACACACAATCAAATGATGATTGACACGAACAATACGAACTTGTATTGGTCATTGATGGATATCTACAATTATTTGACAAAACATTTCCTTTTTCTTAAACATGAAATAGCTCGAGTTATTTACTGTACGAAATAGAGACCATTGTGATTATATTCAGAAGCAAGATAAATAAAATTAGTTTCAAGTGCACTGGGTAACTGATTCTGTTCATTGATGGCACTGATAAGAGCGATCGTACGTTGTTGTTCAGCAAGTAAATTCATCAATGAATTTGTAACGAGAAGATCAACTTGAGCATCAAATGTTGAACGAGAAAGTAGAGTTGGAGTTATGAATTTACTTCCCATAAATAACATAAGACCATTAGAAACAACCTCTTGTGCATGTTGACAAAAACTTTGAAGTAATTGAAATTGAGATGAGATCGAACTACGTATATCAAGTGGATATAGCTTCATAGAAGAATTAGCAGTAGTAACATAATCCAACCATGTACTTCTTATAAAATAACTTGAACATATTTGATGAAATGTAGCTTTGATAGTAACAAAAGTATCATATGAGATAATAGTACGCGAACATGCACATGAGATTGTATTTGGATATATATCTTCCAAATATTCGTAGTCATTTTCTAACGGATTGTCGATGACAACAGTAACCGTTTGTTGACTCAATGCTGTATAGAAAGTGATTATACATATTGAGAGTATTAATAATAGAAAGTAAAGTCGCGTAGATCGAATTCGACTTTCACGCACGTCGGGTGTATCATCATTTGTCTCTACATAGACATTGAGTTTGCTCAGGTATGTAATAATCTTGCGGAAATCAAGCATTTTTTCTTTTTAAGTTCTTGGAGAAAAATAAAAATATGAACAGGCAGTTGTGTTTTGATGAAAGTAGAAATTTTCTCTAGGATATAGGACACAATATTATAGAATAGAGTGAAATAGTTTTCTTTTACTTTTAAGAGCAACAACAAAAAAAGTATGTTGAAAATCGTCGAAACACTCGTTGAGCGTAACCGTTTCAGTAGAAATACTTTTTTTAACTCGAATTAAAATCAATGACATTTGTTGAGGAAAAGAAAAAGGGTTTTTTTTCATTTAAGTAATTGTTTTAAATAAAATAAATGAGAGTGCACTGTCGACAATGTTGCGCTCTAAGTTTAAAACAAGTAAATACTTGTTAAAAGTAGTAACTGTTCGCATATATTCGTGAATCCTATCATAGGCGGCGGAGCGATTTCAGTCTAGAATAATCTATTTATTGTTTTGTTGTACAAAATTAAATGAAAAATTCAGAAACAAAATATGTATGACATTGATTTATCTTGAAGAAATAATTGAAAGCTACTGTCACAAAAAACACCAATAATTTTATTCTAAAGTTCTGGAGTTTTTATTGAAGTTCTCAATTTCCTTAAAAAATTTCAGAATGTTGGTATTTTTTAGTTTTCGGGATAACAAGAGTTTTGAAGATAAATGAGAAAAATTTTACGCCGTATATGCATATTTTCTGTTTGCGTATTATGTTTGACAGTTTTATGGTCTAACAGATGGTTCAAATTTACCTGTATTCTAGTTGCCACTGAGAACAAGAAAAAAAGAAAATTACGATCGGAAAGTGCATGTAGCCCATCTTTTGAGAATTCTTCTTTGTATTAAAGTTTTTGATGGTGTTCTCTCATATATGCTCAATCGTGAACTAGTCGTCGACAATAACCTCCAGCAGAAATAGTTGGCCGTAGATTGGTAGAAAAGGTCAATTAGGGTTAATATAAATTTAGTTGATTGTTCAATCTTATTTCTTTTTTAATATTATCTTTTTCGCATATTAAGCGTGTTTTCTAATTTTGTTTTGTCAGAATATTAAATTGAATTGTTATGCAAGTAGAAAGATATATAGTTTTTTGACATCATAAAAATATAAATGAATTCAGCGTGAATTCTCTATTTCTTTCTGTTATGATACTTTTATGATCGATTTTTATCGTTGTTAAACATTTTCAACTAGATGATTCAAGCTCTTAGAAATGATTTTCTTTCATCATGTTTCAAATCAATAATTTATTCGTATTAACTTATAATTGGCCTCTA